>Ga0180215_1000258_pt1 | contig 73144 bp, 59 predicted proteins | sample eDN3rd37CBELigBY_FD_128871 | JGI IMG/M metagenome (GOLD analysis project Ga0180215, IMG submission 128871) | Enriched backyard soil microbial communities from Emeryville, California, USA - eDNA 3rd pass 37_C BE-Lig BY (version 2) (version 2) | ecosystem: Environmental > Terrestrial > Soil >...
CCTCTCCGCCCTGGCCGCCTTCGCCGTGATCGGCACCGGCGGCGTGGGCTCGGTGCTGGCGGGCGCGTGGGCGGACCGGCTCGGGCGCGAGCGCGTCACCATCTGGGCCATGGCCGTCAGCGGAGTCTGCGCCCTGCTCATGGGCTGGCTGCTGCACGCACCCGTTCCTCTCGTGCTAACTGTAGCGCTTGTCTGGGGTTTCGCCGTGGTGGCGGACTCCGCGCAGTTCAGCGCCGTGGTCACGGAGGTGGCCCCGCCGCACGCCGTGGGGACGGCGCTGACGCTCCAGACCGCGCTCGGCTTCCTGCTCACCTCCGTGACGCTCACGGCCGTCCCGCACCTCCGCGACCTGGGCGGCTGGCCGCTCGCCTTCGGGGTCCTGGCGCTGGGGCCGGCGGCCGGGGTCGTGGCGATGCGACGGCTGGTGGACGCGCGAAGCGCGGAGGTCCCCGCCGCCGCCAGCCCCTCCACGACGGCCGTCGACACCACGGGTTCGACCGCGAGACCGCCCTGACCCACCCCCGGCCGCCCGCGAACGGACGGGGGAGAACGTGCCCGCTCACGTCGCGGGCCGTCGCGCGAAGAAGGCACGGATCGCGCGCCTACCGCGCGCCGGGTCGCCGGAGGCGAGGAGGTCCACCGCCGCCCCGAGCACCAGCAGGAGGAGCCCCTCCGCCACGTCCGGATCGGAGACCCGGAAGGCCAGGAACCCGGCCCAGGCGCGCGACTCCAGCTCCCCCAGCCTCGCCGCCGCCTCGTCGCCCTGGCCGGCGCGGTGCACCACGTCCATGGTGAGACGCACCAGCCCCCGCATCCGCGGAGAGGACAGGTAGTCCCAGAGGGCGAGTGCAGCCGCCTCCACCCCTTCCGACGGCGCCGCCGCCTCGAACTCCACGAAGCGCGCCCGGAGTTCGGCCTCCGTCCGCGCGGCGAGCGCCCGCTGCAGCCCCTCCCGGGACCCGAAGTGGTACACCAGCATCCTCGCGCTCGTCCCCACGCGCTCCGCCAGCGCGGCGAGGCTGAGGTCGAGGGTGCCACCTTCCTGCGCGGCGGCGAAGCAGCGCTCCAGCAGCGCCGCTCGTTTCTCCGGGTCGGGAGGTCGCGCCATGATCTTGCCGGTTGATGTAAGGCTCGTTACGTTCACGTAAGACGCATTACGATAACCCCGCGGCCCGAGCCGGACCAGCACGAAGGCGGCGAGAGGCCCGAGCACCACCCCGAGGGAAGCCCATGAACCCCGACGAGGCCCTGGAGTTCTGCGCGCGGTGGCTGCCGCTCTGGACCGGCGACCGCCCCGAGGAACTCGCCGCGATGTACACGGACGACCTGTACTACCGGGATCCCGCCCGCCCGGACGGGATCCGCGGGAAGGCGGACTTCCTGGCGTACCTGCGGAAGCTGCTCGCCCGGAATCCCCGGTGGCGCTGGGAAGCGGTGGAAACGTTTCCACTGGAGGGAGGATTCGTGCTGCGGTGGCGGGCGGAGGTCCCGCTGCCGGATGGAAGGGAGGTGAAGGTGGAGGGGCTGGACCTCGTGTTCGTGCGCGAGGGGAGGATCGTGCGCAACGAGGTGTACTTCGACCGCTCGGCCCTGCGGTGAGCGACGCAGGTGCCACCTCGCGGCCCGGTCCGGCGCCCCGGAATCCGCTGATGCGCGGCCTCGCGGACCGGCTCCTCGGCCCCGGGGCGGGCCCTGCCGAGACCTCGCTCGCGCTGGGATCCGGCGTCCTCGCCGCCCTGCTCCTCCCGCTGCCGGCCCTGCGGCCGGACGTCTCCTGGTCTCCCGTGCAGGTGGCGGCCGCGGCGGTCCTCGCGTTCGACCTATTCGGAGGGGTGGTGGTCAACGCCTCGACGCCGGCCCGCCGGTACTACCACCGCGCCGGACGGAAGTCGTCGCACCACCTGGGGTTCGTCGCCCTCCACTCGCTCCACGTCGCCGCCGTCGCCTGGCTGTTCCGCGACTCCGACTGGGGCTACGCCGCGGGGGTGTCCGCCTGGCTCCTCGCCTGCGCCGCGCTGGTGGTGAAGGCGCCGCCGTACCTCCGCCGGCCCGTCGCCATGCTGTCGCTGGCGGTCGCGCTGGGGGTGGCACCCGTCGCCGTACCCACCGCCGGACTCGAATGGTTCGTCCCCGTCCTCTTCCTCAAGCTGCTGGTCTGCTACCTCCTGGGCGACCTCCCTCCCGCGCCGGGACGGGCCGGCACGTAGCCGCCCTCCTCGCACGCGCTACGCGCCGCTTCCCAGCCGGTCGGAGGGAGGCGGGCCGACGTACCGCGCCCGCGGACGCACCACGCGGCCGACGGCGTACTGCTCAAGCGCATGCCCGAGGAAGCCGACGGTACGGCCGATCGCGAAGACGGCGTGCGCTCCCCGGGCCGGCAGCCCGAGCGCGCGGGCCATCGCCACCAGCCCGAAGTCCACCACCGGGTGCTCCCCCAGCAGCTCCCTGGCGGACCGCGCCACCCGCTCCGCGAGGGCGACGCCGGGCGAATCCGGCACCATCTCACGGAGCAGCTCCAGCAGGGCGCCGCCGCGGGGATCCCCGTCCGGGTAGAGCGGGTGGCCGAAGCCGGGGATCCCCTCGCCGCGGCGCAGCCGGCTCGCGAGCGCCTCCCGGGGGCCGGTCCGGGCCGCCTCGTCGAACAGCGCCTCCACCCGCTCCACCTCGCCGCCGCTCTGGCGTGCCCCCCCCAGCGACGACAGCCCCGCGATCACCACCCCGTACGGGGTGGCCCCCGCCGACGCGGCGCACCGGGCCGTGAACGCGGACGCGTTCAGCTCGTGGTCCGCGCAGAGGATCATCGAGGCGTCCAGGAGGCGCACCCCCTCCTCCCGGGCGGGGGCCCAGGCCCTCCCCAGCACCTCCGCGAGCCTCCCTTCCGGCGCCTCCTCGCCGGAGACGGCGCCGGCCAGGATCCGGAGGATCCGCACCCCGGAACGGACGACCGGCGCGGGGCGCAGGTCGTACGCGTCCGGCGCCTCCCCGGCGGCGCGGGCGAGCGCCCGCTGGAACGATTCCCCCGGGTGCCCCGGATCGTACCCGTCGCGCTCCGGAGCCGGGAGCCGGCCCGCGCCGGGGAGCACGGACCCGTCCGGCTTTCCCGTCCAGACCAGCGCCGCGACGTCCTCGATGGTGCGCGAGCGGGCGAGCGCCACGGCGTCGAAGCCGCGGTAGAAGAGGCGCCCCCCCTCGATGAGGGTGATGGACGACTCCAGGACGGGCGCGCCCAGGTGGAGGGCGGAGCGGGCCGCGCGCTCCGGGTCCCGCCGCTGCTCCTTGCGGTCCTTCAGCCTCCGGACGTCCTCCGCGTGGTAGCGCCTCGCGCGGCTCTTCTCCCCGGTGGGCTCGGAGCGGATCAGGCCGCGGCTCACGTACGCGTACAGGGTGGCGAGCGTCACGCCCAGCTCCCGAGCGGCGGTCTCGGCCGTGACGAACCTCGGGGTACGGGCCATCGGGGAACCTCCGGCCTGGGGGGGGAGTTGATCTCGCGATCAAGATTGACGACGTCCGCCCACGCCGGCAAGGTAGAGCGCGCCTGTGCGCCCCCGGGGACAGCTCCACCGGATGCTCGCGCTCCGCGACGTGCCCGCTCCGCCCATCCACGGTCTCACCTCGGAGGAGGTGCGGGAGCGGTCGGTCCTGGTGGAGAAGGACGCCGCACGGCCGTCCCCCGCGGCCCCGGGTGACCCGGCGGAGCATCGCCTCCCACACAACCGGATGGGATCGAGGCGCCCTCCGCCGCGGCCTTCCCAACCTCTGAGAGGAACCTTAACTTACCGGACCTCAGACGCGCACGATCCGCACGTCGTACGAGGGCGGGCACGATGCCCCCGCCCTCGTGGTCTCCTCCTCGTCCCTCCAGACCACCCTTGACGCAAATGAGCCTGTACTCCGCGCCCGCGACCGGCCCGTCGACCCACTGCGACCTCCCGGCCTCGGAGCCGATCCGCGAGCCTTACGCGACTCCGGCGCTCGAGCGGCTGGGTGCCTGGAGCGCGCTGACGCTTCAGCAGTCGATCCCGATCACGCTCCTCTCCGGACCCGAGCGTACGTCCAGGTTCGGCTGATCCTCCTCCCGCGGCCGCCTGCGCCCCCCGGCTCTCCGCGGGCACCGGCGGCCGGACGAACACCGCCGGCGGCGGCCAAGCTCCGCGGAGCCGGCACGCGCAGGATCCGGCAGGGCCCATCCCCCGGGGTGGGCCCTGCCGCGTACCCGGAGAACCGAATGGAGCCGACCGCCCGTATCGAACTCGCCGCCTGGCTGCTCGCCCCCCACCGGTCCGGCCCTTCCCCCGATCTGCTTCGCGAATCCGGGCTCGCCGCCTACGCCTACACCGTGCTCCCCCCGGACGCCCCGGAGCGGGCCGGGCTCCGCGCCGACTATCTCGCCGCACTCACCCGCCACCAGCGGATCAAGAGCGAGCTGCTCCCGCTGCTCGCCGCCTGGAACGACGCGGGGATCCCGGTGCTGCTCTTCAAGGGCTTCCACCTGTCCGAGTTCGTCTATCCCGTCGCGGGGGCCCGCTTCCACGGCGACGTGGACCTCCTGGTCCGCCCGGAGCACGTGGAGCGCGCGAGCCGCATCGCGCAGGAGCTGGGGTGGCGCGAGGAGGCGAACTCCATGGAGCTGGGACGGCCCTACGACCACAACGCGTGCAGCCTGTTCGGACCCGGAGGCGCGGCCTACCTGGACCTTCACCGCTGGGCGCTCCACAGTCCGCTTCCCTGGAACCGGGTCCAGCGGCGGATCACGGAAGGGGTCTGGAGCCGGTCGCGGGAGAGTGAGTGGGAGGGCGTCCCGGTCCGGGAGATGGATCCCCTGGACGGGCTCCTGGTGGGGCTGGTCCTGCAGCGCTGCTGGGGAGGGGAGCGCTGGCGCCTGAAACCTCAGGACCCGGTGGACTTCCGACTGCTCTCCGAGCGGTCCGGCGTCACCCGCGAGCAGCTGTGGGACCGGGCGCGGGAGGTCGGGGCCACGCGCACGCTCCGGATCTTCCTGGAGCGGTGCGACCCGGCGGCGGGGGTGCTCGACCTGTCCACGCCGCCGGCCGCCGCGCTGCGCCGGTGGGACCGGGCGGCCTTCCCGGAGCGCGGGCCGCTCGGCCGGAGCCAGCGCGCCCTGGGACTCCTCCGCTCGTTTCCGGGGACCTCCATCGCCGTGCTCACTGCCGCGCGCGCGGTGATCGAGGCCCGGCGCGCGCTGGGGAGGGGTTCCGACATCCACGAGCTGCTGCGGTCCCTCACCCCGCCCGTCCTCCCCAAGACCCGGGGGACCGTAAAGCGGCGCTGGAAGACCGTACACGGCATCCGCTGGGCTGTGCACGTCCTCCCCGGCCGGAACCCGCGGGGAAACTGCCTCGTCCGCTCGCTCGCCATCTACACCTCGCTCCGGCGGCAGGGGTGGCCCGTGACCTTCGTGAGCGGCGTGCGGCGCGACGCGGACGGCGTGGTCGGGCACGCCTGGGTGGAGCTGGAAGGGAGGGTGCTGCGGGAGCTGGGAGAGCCCCGGAACCGCCAACACTACGCGGTCAACGTGGAGTACCCGGCTCCGGGGAGCTAGAGAGGGAGCGGGCCGGCACCCAGGACCAGGCGGGACGCCGCGGTGCGGGTGAGGAGCCCGGCGATCTCCCGCGCGAGGCTCGCCCGCGTCCCGGGGTGCAGCGGCACCCCCGCCGCCTCCCACCAGGCGCGGACGGCGTCCCGGGGCTCCAGCGGCTCCCACGCGGAAGGGCGCGCCTCGTCGCGCTCCAGGAGGGCGAGGCGCCGGAGCGTGCCGGTGCGCGCGGGCGGGCGCTCCAGCGCGTCGTAGGCGAGGAAGAGCTTGCCGTCCGCGTCGGTCCGGAAGAGATGGGCCGGGAGGTCGGGCGCGAACCGCTCCCGCGCCTCCGGCCAGAGGCGCAGCCCCCGGTCCCACCCGTAGACGACGAGCGAGGCCGGATCGAGCCAGGCGAAGTCCTCGGCCAGAGGCTCCCACCCCGCCCGGAACGCCTGGAAGAGGGTGGTGCTCTTCCCCACTCCGCTCCGGCCCGCGAAGACCGTGGCCTCCCCATCGCGCACGGCGACGGACCCGTGGAGGGGCACCAGACCGCTGGCCCGGATGGCCTCGTTCAGCGCCAGGAAGAGAGCCGGGAGGACGACACGGGCGCCGTCTCCCTCCGTTCCCCACAGGAGGACGCGGCTCTCCTCCGCTCCGACCCGGAGCCGCACGCCGGCGGTCTCGTCGCCGAAGGTCCATACGCCGTCGCCGACACGGCAGGTGAGCGACACCCGGTGGAGCTGCACCACCTCCTCTCGGGAGCCGGCCTCCAGGGCCGGAGGCCCGGACAGCTCTTCGACCCGGATGTCGTACGGGTACGGCTCCGGCGCGTGCTCCGGGAACCACCAGTGCGCGCGGATCCACGCCTCCAGCTCCGCCGACCCGACGGCGGCCGAGAGGCTCCGGCCGAGGACCGGGAAGGAGAGCAACGTCAGCCCTGCGGCCCTGCGGCGCGCTCGATCAACCCCGCCTCCAGCAGCCGTGCCACCAGCGCGCGAACGTCGGCGTCGGCGGTGGGGCGCTCGACCTCGAAGGCGGCGACCACCCGGTCCACGACCCCGGACAGCGACTCGGAGCCGAGGTGCTTCCACGCCACGCGCCCCGTGGGGTTGAGGCTGAACATCTCCTGCGTCTCCGGGTCCAGGAGGATCAGCTCGGACCCCAGGTCCGTCTCGATCAGGCCGGGTTTGGGCGTGTAGCGCTCTTCGGACATTCGCGGTGCAGGGTTAGGGGACGGGACAGCTCGTGGCGGCGCCGGGGGAAGCTAACGGGGAAGGGAGGAGGCGCAAAGCGCGGCCGGTTCCGTCGCATCACCCCGTCGGCACCCGCGCCAGGAGCCGCTCCACCTCCGCGGGCGAGCAGCGCCCGTCCCGCAGCTCCGGCCCCAGCGCGGCCAGCAGCTCCCTCCTCACCTGGCCGTCGTCCGGCGGCTCGCGCGTGTCCAGGTAGCCCTCCCGCTCCAGGAACTCCCGGAACGCCGCGCGCGCCTCGGCACGGAAGTACGGGAGGTCGTCCATCGCGGCGAGCAGCCGGTCCGCACTCCCGCCGCCCTCCCGCAGCAGCGCGTCCACCCGGGGCATGAAGGTGTCGCTGATCGCGCCGGAGCGCTCCAGCGCGGCGCGGTCCACCCGTCGACCCCGGCCTACGCGGCGCGCCTCCAGCAGGCGCTCCATCGCCCGGCCGAGCGCCTCCAGGCGTGCGTATCCGCTCGCGTCCGGCCCCAGCAGCGCAGGACCCACCTCCTCCACCAGCCTCCGCAGCCCGCCCCACGTCTCCACGCCCAGCGAGAGCAGGCGGTGGAGCAGCGCCGGGTCGTCCACCAGGTACCAGAGGTGCACCCCGTCCGCACCTCCCCGCTCCGGGTCGGCGGGCGGGACCCGGAGCGCCGCGCCGTACGCCGCGTGGTCCATCCCTTCGGGCGCCGGGACCGCGCCCAGCCGCAGCGTCGCCGCCGCCGGGCGAGGGAGGTCCGAAAAGCGCCCCACCCTGCGCGCCTCCGCCAGGTCCACCAGGCGGTGCTCCACCCCCGCGCCGACGAGCCGCGCCATCCACCGCTCCGCCTCGTCCCGGCGCGCCGTGAGCAAGAACACCTGTCTCCCGCCGCGGGCCAGCTCTACCACCGAGTCCATCACCGCCTCGGCGCGAAGGTCGTCGGCGTTCGCCAGCGCCTCGTCGAGCACCAGCGGGAGCCGCACCCCCGTCTCCTGCGTCTCGATGAAGGCGACGCGCACCGAGAGCAGGAGCTGCACCCGTGTCCCGCGCGACAGCTCGTCCAGCGCGCACCCGGCGCCCGTGGCCGTGTCGGTCGCCCGGAACTCCGGCGGCGCCGTGTCCGAGAGATCCAGCCGGTAGCGCCCGCGGGTGATCGCCGCGAACAGGGAGCGGGCGCGATGGAACACCTCCGGCCGGCCGCGGTCGCGCGTCTCCCGCTCCACGTACTCCTTCAGCACCCATCCGGCCACCGCCGCCTCGTCGCGGTCGCGCTGCTCGCGGAGCGCCGCCTCCGCGTCGCGCACCCGGGCCAGCGCCTCCTCCATGTCCGTGCGCTCCCGCGCCGCGCGGAGGCGCTCCTCCAGCCGGGCCACCTCCTGCCGCACGACCTCCCCCCGCTCCGCGGCCTCGCGGCTCGCCGCCAGCTCCGCCTCTACCTCCGCACGCGGCCGCGCGGGAATCGACCCGTCGTACCCCGCCGTCTCCGCCAGGCGGCGCTCCGCGGTGCGGGCGTCCTGCCGGGCGCCCAGGAGCCGCTCCCGCGCCGCCACGAACCCCGGCAGCATCCCGCACAGTCCCTCCATCTGCCGGTCCGCGTCGCCTTCCAGCCCGGCGCGGGCGAGGAGCGCGGCGCGCTCCGCCTCGCAGCGCGCGGCTTCGTCCCGGGCCTCGCGGAGGCGCGTTTCCGCCGCCTGGAGCGTCAGCCGCGCCTCGCCGTGCGCCTGCTGCCGGGTCCGCAGGGCGTCGAGCGTCCCCGTGACCTCCGCCGCGCTCCCCACCTCCGCCGCGGCGAACGGAGCGACCCAGCCGCCCAGCCCGACGGCCGCCTCCGCGTGCTGCTCCTCCGCCGTGCGTAGCTCCGCCTCCGCCTGCCCGACGGTCGCCTGCGCCACCTGCCAGCCGTGCACGCGCTGGCAGAGCCAGGCCACCGCCGCCTCGTCGGCGTCCGGCGCCAGCCCCACGCGCCGCGCCAGCTCCTCCCTCCGACGGTCGATCCCGTCCGCCCGCGCGTCCAGCTCCGCCTTCCGGCTCTCCGCCGCCGCGCGGCGCTCGGCCCGGTGCGCCCGGTGGCGCGCCTCGGCGATCTCCGACTCCAGCCGTCCGACCAGCGCCGCGACCTCGTCCGGCTCCCAGCGCGCCGGACGCTCCAGCCCCAGCCGCTCGTACTCGCTCCGCACCTCTGCGCGGCGGCCGGCCTCGCTCCGCGCCGCCAGCACGAGGCCCAGAAGCACGAGGCCCGCCAGTGCGAGCACCCACCCCGCCGGATGGACCCGCGCCCCCAGCGCGACGCCCGCGCCGGCGGCCAGGGCCGCTCCCGAGACCGCCAGCACGCGAAGGCGACCGTGTCCCCCGCCGTCGCCGGGCTCACGGAGCCACGCGGAGAGGGAGTCCCGCCCGCGCCGCAGCGCGTCGGGATCGGCGGCGGGAGTGTCCCCCGCCAGCCAGGCCAGCTCGGCCTCCGCGGCGCGGGTATCCGCCCTGTGCCGCTCCGCCTCCCGCGCGAAGCGCAGCAGCTCCTCCACGGCGGGGAGCGTGAGCGCCGGCACGTGGTCGTCACCCACCGCACCCGCCACGGCCGCCCTCTCCACCCGGTACGCCTCACGGGCGCGCTCCAGCTCGCGCCGGAGCCGCAGTCTCGTCTCCTCGAGCTGCCGGAGCCGGTCCAGTGCCGCGGAGAGGCGCGAAAGGACGTCACCCGGCAGCCCCTCCGCCGGGAGCCCGGTGCCGGCGAGCGTCCGCCGGGCCGCCTCCGCTTCCTGCTCCGAGGCCCGGGCGCGGGCCTGCGCTCCCTCCCGCGCCTGTCGAAGCCTCGCCAGGCGCTCCGGCTCGTCCCCCTGGAGTCCCGCGAGGGTGGTGGGGAATGCGTCCAGGGCTTCGCGGGCGGCGCGCTCCGCCTCCACCGAGTCCAGCCGCTCCAGCGCCCGCTCCAGCAGCTCCCGGCGCCCCGCGCGAGCACTCTCTCCGGCCGAATCGTGCCGCAGGGCGTCCAGACGCGCCTCGTCGTCCCGCAGCCGCGCCTCCTCCCCCCGCACCTCGGCCAGGCGGGCCCGGGCCCGGCTCAGCGCCTCCCGCGGCCTCGCCGCCGCGGTCGCGCCCTTCCGGAACCCCAGCCCGTCCGCGGCGAGCGCCACGTCGAACCCGCCCGCCGACTCGTGGAGGATGCGTTCGGCGAGTGGCCCGTCCGTCCCGTCCAGCAGCTCGTGAAGGGAGATGCGGTACCGGTCCCGCTCCGTGGCGGGCGGGAGGCCGGCCGGCGCGGATACGTCCCGGCCGTCGCGCTGGAAGCGCGCGGATCCGCCGGCCAGCTCCACGCGCCACGCGTCCGCGCCCAGCGTGAAGCGCCCGTCCAGCAGCGGGTGGCCGTCCCGGACCGCCGTCGGCCAGAGGAGGCGCTCCAGCGCCGCGGCCGTCGTCGTCTTCCCCACCCCGTTCGGGCCCCACACCACGTTCACGCCCGGGGACAGCTCCGTCAGCTCCCAGCCCCCGTCCGCGATCCCCGGCATGCGACGCACGCCCAGGGACCGGAACGCCAGCGGTAGGCGGCTCACGCGACCTCCTTCTGAGCCAGCAGCGAGTCCAGCAGCAGGAGCGCCTGGCGGCGCGCCAGCTCGCGCGGCTCCTCCGGCGTCGACGGCGGGTCCGCGAGGGCCTGGTACGGACGCGCCCGGCGCACCTCGCGGGAACGGGCCGCGAGGTCGTTCAGGAGCCGCTCCTGCCCCCCGTCCAGCGTCCCGGTGTCCAGCGCCAGGACGAAGCGCGCCAGCACTCCCGGCGCGTCGCCGCCGCGCGCCAGCTCGTCCAGCTCCGCCGCGGGGCGCGTGGCGACCTCCACCCGCTCCACGCGCCCCTTCACCTCGCCGTGCTCCGGGTCCAGCTCGTGGAGCCGCTCGCGCAGGCGCGCCTCCACTCCCCGGTGCAGCGGCGTGCGCCCGGCGACGCGCACCCGGCAGCACAGGTGGCGCAGCGGTCCGCACCCCTCCTCGGCCACGCGCTGCACGTGCGCGCGCACGCCCTCGGCCACGCGCAGGTCCAGCTCGTCCCACTCCGCCACGCCGGTGACGTCCACCTCCACCGCGTCGTAGCGCACCGTCGAGAGGGGGACGTGCCGTACCTCCGGCGGGCGGCCCGGCGCCAGCTCCAGCAGCCACGCGCCGTGGGGGCCCGTCTCGCCCGGGTCCAGCGCCTGCGGCGAGCCCGGGTACAGCAGCGGCGCCGCGCCGGACCGCTCGTGCAGCCGCGGGCCGTGCACGTGCCCCAGCAGCCAGAAGGAGACCGGCGCCACGCGCAGCTCGGCGGAGCCCACCGGGGCGTACGGGCTCCCCGGCTGGTCCAGGTCCGCGTGCAGCAGCCCCAGCACGGGGGCGCCGTCGGTCGGAAGCGCCGGGAGGCCCCCCAGAGGCGAGGCGGGGACGTGCTCCGCCGGGAACGACCATCCCACCACGTGGAGCGCGGGGCGTCCGTCGCGGAGAATCGTCAGCCCCTCCCACCGCCCCCCGGCCCCCAGCAGTCGGAAGCCCTTCCCCAGGCTGGGCGCCAGCTTCGGGAGCACGTCGAAGTCGTGGTTCCCGGCCACCGCGACCACGGGGACGTGGGCCGCGGCCAGCCTGCGGACACCGCGCTCCAGCGGACCGAACGCCTCGAAGTAGCGGTTCTCCCGGTCCACCACGTCGCCGCTGAGTGCCACCAGGTCCACGCGGAGGTCCAGGGCCAGCTCCACCAGCGCGTTCCACGCGGCCGCGGCGGAGTGGGCCCGCGCGTCCACTCCGTCCGGAAGACGCGAGGAGCGCCGGCCCAGGTGCAGGTCGCCGCTGCAGAGGATCTTCATCGGGGTTTCGGGAGAAACGGGGAGAGTGGACGATCGGAGCGAACGCTGCCGGTGCCGCGGCGCGGGAGAGAGTCCCGCGCGTCACGCAGGGACGGAAGGTAACACGGACCGCCCGGGCGGGAAGGAGACGCGCGCGGGGTCGGTACAGGACGCAGAAAAGCCCGGCGGGGATTCGAATCCCCCACCGGGCCTTCCTCTACCGGGTCCGGGCGTCTCCGCGCGGGGACCTCACGCGGCGTCGTTCGCCCACGGATCCCTCTCCATCCACGTCCGCTCCAGCGGAGAGAACAGGAACACCAGGCCGCCCTTGCTGATCTTCGGGAGCAGCTCGCGGGCGCGCTCCTGCTCCATGGCCGGGCACCCCTCGCTCCGCCCGGCCCTGGAGGCTGTCACGTAGGGGGCGCCGTGCGCGACCACTCCGCGGGCGCGCGCCGCGCTGTTGTAGTTGCCGGAGAGCCCCTTCAACCGCAGCCCGACGGAGGTGTACGACCTCCCCCCCGCCTTGCCGGAGAACCCGTAGGTCTCCTGGGCCAGGTAGAGCCCGAGCGAGGTGGCGTTGCTCCCGTTCCGGTTGGAGAACTTCGTCGGGATCCCCTCCGTGTCGGGAGCGGAGCCCCGCCCGTGCGCCACGTTGAACGGCCCGTCCACCACCTTCAGCGCCTCCATGTCGAAGACGTAACCGCGCGGCGTCCGGGCGTTCAGCCCGTAGTCCACGTAGTACAGGTAGGGCTTCCGGACCTGATCCGGGTTGGACTCCTTGTACTTGAAGTACGCCTGGAACGCCATCCGGAGCGCGTCGGGGTCGCTCTGCTCGCGGACCTCCCCGCCGAGCGCGTCCAGCGCGGTCCGCACCCGGGCCGTGCGCACACTGCTCTCCAGCCCCACGCCGTCGAGTACGGCGCGCGCAGCCTGCCGCGCCACGACGGGAGCGGAGGGAGACGCGGGAGCGGTCGAGTCCGGCGAGACCGCCACGCGGCCCGGCGCGGCGGGCGGAGAATCGATCCCCAGCAGCCCCGCGGTGGCGCCGATCCCCACGGCGGCCGCGAGGATCAGGGCGCCGTCACGCATGTTCATCGCTACCTTCAAAAGCACCTCCGGTATCTCGGGTCATCGGGACCCGTTATCAATTCGATGGACCCAGACGAACGCACCCCCGTATCGTGAGTCGGTACGGGGGCGCATAGATGTCATAGCGGGGGCGGGATTCGAACCCGCGACCTTCGGGTTATGAGCCCGACGAGCTACCAGGCTGCTCCACCCCGCGGCCAGACACGACAGGAGGCGTGTTTGAAGCACGATACACGAGGGTATCGGGTGGGTGACGTCCCCGTGGCTTCGGCGGTGTTCGCGTGACGAACTCCACCTCCACTCCCGGGATCGGTCCCCGGCTTCAAGACAATCGGCTCAAACGTCAGCCCCCTGTCATGTCGCGTGCAGATAATCTATCTGTTTCGTAAACATTTGTCAATCATACAGATGGACTCGATCCAGAGATCCGATTTGACAGGCGAGGCGCCCACTTCCATCTTTGGAAGTTCCAGATCTGGAACTTCCAAAGATGGAACCTCACAGGGATCTCGCTCTACATGGACAAGCCTGCGGCGATCCGGGACCGGAACACGGAGTGGAAGGAACTGTCTCGGGCCTGGAGGAGTCCGGCACCGGAGCTGGTCTTCGTCCTCGGCCGACGGCGTGTGGGAAAGAGCTTCCTGCTCAGCCGGTTCGCGAGAGCCGTGAACGGCATCTACTACCAGGCCACCAGGAGAACCGAGAACGAGCAGCTGATCCGCCTCTCTGTCGTGATCGGAGAGCACTTCCGGGATCCCGCGCTCCGGCGCGGAGTCCCCTTCCCGGACTGGGAAAGCCTGTTCCGTTACGTGACGGAGCGAGCGGAAGGGGAGCCGTTCCTCCTGGTGCTGGACGAGTTCCCGTACCTGTCGTCCGCGGCACCCGCCCTCCCCTCCATCCTCCAGTCGCTCTGGGACCACGACTGGCCTGACACACGGCTGAAGGTGGTGCTGAGCGGCTCCCACATCACGGCCATGCGGCAGATGGAGCACGCGGACCAGCCGCTGTACGGCCGGCGTACGTCCCGCATCGGCATCGAGCCGTTCGACTACGTGCACATGGCCGAGTTCGTTCCCGCGTACACGGTCCACGACCGGCTGCGCGCCTATGGCATCTTCGGCGGCGTACCGGGCCACCTCGCGCTCCTCGACCCGTCCGAGCCCCTGGACGCGAATGTCGCGAGGCAGGTGCTCAACCCCAGTGGCCGCTTGCTGGACGAAGCCCAGCACATGCTGGACGCATTCCTGTCGGACGCCCAGGTCCACTACTCGGTGATCGAAGCGATCGCGGGAGGCGAGCGCACCTGGAACGGGATCACCCGGCGCGTGGGGCGGGACGGCGGCTCCCTGAGCAGGGCGGTGAAGTGGCTGATGGAGATGGGAATCATCGAGCGCGTGGTGCCCGTCACCGAGACCGATCCACGGAAGTCGAAGCGGGCCCTGTACCGGATCACAGACCCATACGTCGCCTTCTGGCACCGCTTCGTCTCTCCGATGATCAGCGCGGGGATGATCGCCCTCACGCCGGGCGAACGGCTCTGGGAGAAGCACGTGGCGCCACGCCTGGACGATTACATGGGCAGTGTCTTCGAATCCGTGTGCCGTGCCTTCGTCCGTCGCGGAGAGCGACTCCCCTTCCAGCCTGTCCGGGTCGGAGAGTGGTGGGACGCCGCCTCGCAGAACGAGATCGACGTGGTCGCGCTCGGCGCGGACGGGGAGGTGCTGGTGGGCGAGTGCAAGTGGGGAGACGTACGCTCCGCAGACCTGAACAAGCTGCGGACACGTGCCGACCTCCTGCTCCGGGACCTCGGAGGCGGGCCATACACGGTTCACCTCGCCCTGTTCTCCGGGGGCACGATCGCTCCCGAGATCGAGCGCGAGGTACGGGCGGGCCGGGTCCTCCATTTCCCCGCGGAGGCGCTGCACGGCGAGTCCGTGGAACGGGCGCCGTAGCCCGGCCCTCCTACCCGGCGTCGAGCCGGGGACGCGGATGCCGGCGTCGGCGCGCTTCAGCGGCGAGGAGCTGCGACAGCTCGTGGCCCACCCGGAGAGCCCCGGGTCGCGGCAGGCTCCCTACAAACCGGCCGGGGGCGCCACGGTCCAGGCCACCAGGAACTCGTTCCGCCCCGTGGGGACCACCGAAGTGCTCAGCAGGATGCGGTCGATGGGGTTCCGCGGGTGGGCGTGGACGTAGCTCACCACCTTCCAGCCGCTGAAGGTGCCGACCGCCGCCCCGATCACCACGTCGCTCGCCCAGTGCTTGTTGTTGTACATGCGCGAGACCCCCACCAGCGCCGCCCCGCCGTACAGGACAACGCCGGCCGGGGTCCGGTACTCCGGCCACCACCGGCCGATCTCCCCCGTGGCCGCCGATGCCGCCGCGAACGCCGCCGAGGTGTGCCCGGAGGGGAACGACTGGAAGTCGTCGTCCCCGAACCCGCGCCCCAGCCCGACGTTGGTGGGGTTCTCGGGGTCCTCGCTCGGACGCGCCCGCCCCACCAGCCACTTCCCTCCCACGGTGAACACCTGGGCGAACAGGATCGACTCCGCCGTGTGCAGCCCCAGGTCCGCGAGCTGCGGCCGGTCTACGGCCCGCCCCAGGACGTAGAGCCCGCCGGAGATGGAGATGGAGCCCGGGTGACCCAGGACGCGGAACACGGTCGCCGAGTTGCGGAGCGCGCGGTTCTCCTGCGGGCTGGCGCCCTGCAGCCCCTCCGCGAGCGTCCGGTCGAGCGGCCACATGGCGAGCGCTCCCGCCAGGAAGGCGCCCGCGTACAGGGCGTCCCGCTTCGTGAACAGGGGCTCTCGGGCGACCTCGCTGGAATCCGGGACCTGCCCGGAGAGCGGCGCCGCCGCAGAGAGTGTGAACGCGAGAACCAGGCTCCACGACACGCGCATAGGGACACCGGGGGGTACGGGGTGAGGGATCGTCCGGCCGGGGCGACAATCTACGGCTCCGTCCCCGGATCGCGAACGGGACCGCGGCGGGGACGAGAGACCGGGGAGAGCGAGGATCGGGACGGGGGGCGGCCGGACTCCGCGCCTACGGGAGTTCGGCCACGAGCAGGAGACGGGCGCCCCGGGTCACCCGCCGCGGAGCGGGCCTTCCGGGGGCGCCCCCGGCTCCGGGGGTCCGGGAAGCCGCTCCGCGGCGGGGGCGAGCGCCACGGTGGACCGCTGCCGCCGCGCGCGCAGCACCTGGCGGACGGCGCCCGCCCCGTAGACCGGCACCGCGAGCCCGAAGCCGAGCGCCACGGGGAGCGCGACCGTGTACGCCCGCCAGAGGACGAACACCGGCCCCAGCCCGCCCAGCTCCCCGGCGACACCGCTCGCGAAGGCGAGTTCCACCGCGCCGGCCCCCGAAGGCGTCGGCGAGACGAGCTGCCCGAACATCAGGGCGAAGGAGGCCCGCACGGCGTCCGCGGCGGCCGGCGCGCCGAGGACCGCCCGGACGATCACCACCAGGATGGAGACCCGGCACGCCACGCTGAAGACGGCCAGCGGCACGCTCGCCAGGAGCGGCCACCCCAGCGCCCCCCGGACCGCCGCCGGGACCCTCACGCGCGAGAGGAGCGCGGCGCGGCGCGCCCACCCGAGCCCGATCGCCGCGGCACAGAGGAAGGCCGCGGCCAGCATCCACGGGGACACCCCCGCGCCGGCGAGCGCCGCCGAGACCGTGGCCGCCCAGCCGGCCGCCGCGCCCCAGAAGAGGAGGCTCCCCGCCACCGACACCACCGCCAGGTAGCTCGCCAGCTCCAGCGCGAGGACCCCGGCCGCCACCGGCAGCGGCACGCCGGCGCGGCCGAGCCCCAGCAGACGCGCCGCGCTCCCCCCGGCCCGCAGCGGGGTGACCGCCGATGCGGCGTCGCCGAAGGCGGTGAGCACGACCGCCTCCCGGAGACGGATCCCGCGCCCCACCCCCAGGAGGAAGAACCGGATGCGCAGCGAGCGGCACAGCAGGTCCAGCGCGACCAGCCCCCCGCAGACCACCCCCGCCTCCACGAGCTGCCGGCTCATGCCGGCTCCGCCGGTCCCACGCGCGTGGCCGGCTGGGGCATCCTCCCCCGGAGACGCGGACACGCCCGCCGCGCTCCCTCGGGCACCCCCTCTTCCGCCCTGCCTTCCCCCACCTCCCTGCGGGCTCCCGACGTCCCCGGGTTCGGCATCATCTTCCCCTCCCACACACGCGTGCCGCGGTCCGGCGGGCCCGGCCGCCTCCTGTGAAACGACCCCGCCACCCCAAGAATGGAACGGGGGCGGCGGGGCGTCTTGGAGAATGTTGACCGGCACCGGTCACCCCGCCGCTTCCCCCTCCGCGGCCGGGGAGAGCGGGAGGTCGGGCGCGGCCCCGGCGTCCGCGGGGGAGGCGGGCGTCGCCTCGGCATCCTGTTCCGCGGGAGCGGGGGCCTCCATCGGGAGTTCGAAGTAGAACGTGCTCCCGGCGCCCTCCCGGCTCTCCACCCCGATGTGCCCCCCGTGCGCCTCCACGATCCCCTTAGCGATGGTGAGGCCCAGCCCCGCGCCCCTGCGGTCGCCCGCACGGCCCTGCCAGAAGCGGTCGAAGATGCGCGGGATCTGGCCGGCGGGAATCCCCGGCCCCGTGTCCGCCACCTCGAACCGGACCACGGCGTCGGCGCGGTGGACCCGGATCTCGATGGTTCCGCCCGTGGCGGTGAACTTGATGGCGTTGCCGATCAGGTTGGTGAGCACCCGCTGGAGCTGACGGCTGTCGAGCCAGATCTCCCCCAGCCCCTCCTCCACGCGGCACACCAGCCCGACGCGCTTCGCCTCCGCGAGCGGCTGGAGCATCTCGCACGCCCCGGACGCGACCGCCTGGATGTCCTGCAGCGAGCGGTTCAGGGCGAAGTGGCCCGCCTCCATGCTCGACACGTCGAGCAGGTCGCCGATCAGCGAGTTCATGTGCTCCGCCGCCCGCTCGATGATCTCCAGCCAGCGGCGGATCCCCTCCCTCCGCTCGCGCTCCGTCTCCAGCAGGAGGGAGGCGGTGGTCATGATGGTGTTCAGCGGGCCGCGGAGGTCGTGCGAGACCACGCCCAGCACCTCCTCGCGGGCCTGCAGCGCCCGCTCCGCCGTCTGGAAGAGCTGCGCGTTGGCGATGGCGAGCGCCGCGCGCTGGGCCAGGTCACGCGCCACCACCAGGTCCACGGGGTGGTAGCGCCGCCCCGACTCCGACGAGGCGAGGGTGACGGCGCCGATCACCCGGTCGTGCACGGAGAGGGGAACGATCATCAGCGAGCGGAGCCCCAGCTTGCCGACGGCGTCGCCGCTCGCGGCCATCAGGCGGCCCGCCAGCTCCTCGCCGCAGTCCGGCGCCAGCATCGGCTCGCCCGTCCTCACCACCTCGATCACGGGGTGGACCGCGGCGTCCGTGTCGGGCGGGTGGTAGGCGTCGCGCCCCAGGTGGCGCTCGCGGCGGGGCTGGGCGTGCGTGACGGCGACGCGGCGGATCCCGCCGTCCTCCTCCAGCACGTCCACCATGCAGTAGTCGGCGAGGTCCGGGACGCAGACGCGGGCCAGGTTCCCCAGCGTCATGGGGAAGTCGAGCGTGGAATCCAGCATGGCGCTGGCCCGGGCCAGGAAGCGGTGGGACTCCTCCGAGAGCCTCCACTGCGTCACGTCCAGCATCCACCCGATCACTCGCACCGCCTCGCCGCGGCGGTTCCGGACCACGTAGGCGCGGTCGAGCACGGAGGCGTAGGTCTCGTCCCCGCGCCGGAAGCGGTACTCCCCGGTCCAGGCGTCGCCCACCCCGTTGATGGCGGCGTGGAGCCCGCGGATCACCCGCTCGCGGTCGTCGGGGTGGATCCTCTCCGCGTGCCACTCGATGGAGCGGCGGAACTCCTCCGGGGCGTACCGGAAGCGTCTCGGCCCGGCGCCGTTCCAGGTGAGTTCGCCCGTGGAGAGGTTCCAGTCCCAGAGCACGTCGTTGGTGGCGAGTTCCACCAGCCGCAGCCGCTCGTCGCTCGCCCGCAGCGCCTCCTCCGTCCGGGCCCGCTGCGTCACGTCGAGGAGGTAGGCGCGAATCTCGGTGGGCTCGCCCGCGTCGTCGAAGGTGCCGGACACCTCCGCCACCACCCGGACGATCGCGCCGTCGCGGCGGACCAGGTCCAGCTCCTCGCGCGCGGCGATCCGGTCGTAGCGGATCTGCCTCACCAGCTCGCCGAACCGGCCCGGCTCGGGCCCCAGCCGGAGGAGGCTCTCCCCCAGTGCGGCCTCCACCGAGGGGTACCCCGCGATGCGGACGAACTGGGGGTTGCAGGCGAGGATCGTCCCCCCGGGATCCGCCACGGCGATCCCGTCCGGGGCGTCCTCGAACACGCGGCGCAGGTGCTCCTCCGGTCGCCACGCCGCTTCGGCGTATCGGGCCGTCTCCGCGGGGTCCATGACCGCGCCGACCACCGCGAGTCCGTCTCCCAGCTTCACTCCGCGCAGCCGGACCTCCAGCCGCGCGGGGCGCGCGGGATCCCCGGCCCGCGGCACGACGGTGCAGAAGGAGAGCGTGCCCTCCTCCTGGGCCCGGAGCTGGCTCTCGATCCGCCGGACCTCCTCCTCCCCGAAGAGCACCGGCGGCGCCTCCCGTCCCGGTTCCCCGCGCGGGAGCCCCAGGAGGTCCGCGAGGACGGGGTTCACGAAGGTGACCTCCCCCCCCTCCATCACGAAGAGCCCCACCGGCGGCTGCTCCACCAGCGCGCGGAGGCGCTCCGCCTCCCCGGGCGCCTCCGGCCCGGCCGCCGTGCGGGGCAGGCGAAGCCTCACGTCCGCCTCGATCAGCGCGGCCAGGTCCTCCACGATCCGGATCTCCTCGCTCCCCCAGTGACGGGGCAGGTAGTCGATCGCGCAGAGCGCCCCGGCGGGCTCCCCGCCGGGGCGGCGCAGCGGAACCGCCACGCAGGCGATGACGCCCGCCCGGTGCAGCGCGCCGTCCTCGCGTACGCGGTGGTCCCTGCGGACGTCGCGCACCACGAGGACCCCGGGCGGGCGGGTGGCGCCTCCGGCCAGGGAGGAGACGGGGAACTCCCGGGCGGTGTCCAGCGGGGGGCGGGGTCCCGCCCTTCCCACGATGCGCTCCACCCCGTCCTGGACCAGGGTCACGACCACCGCCGGGACCTGGAGGATGCGCGACGCCAGCCCGGCCACCCGGTCGAACGGGTCCTCCGTCGCCCCCGTCGCGGGATGCGGGATGGGGTCCCCGTGGCCGCCGCCTGCCGTGTTCGCACCCTCGCGCATGTCGGGCTCCTTCGAGGGGGTCTCGTCTCCCGTCCGGGGAGTGCTCCCGGGACGGGCTCCGTCCTGCTTAAACCTCGCAAAATACGGGGTTTATGGTATTGGAGATTGTTTGCCGGGAGACGGACGGGGAGCCGAGGACGGGGCGCGGCCCCTCAGCCGGTCGGGACGTGGCGCGGGGCCGGCGCCGGGGGGCCGGCCTTCATCGCCGCGGCCACGAAGGCCCACCCCCCGAAGAAGAGGTCCACCCCCACGAACACGCCGATGGCCCAGAGCCCGGACACCGGGAGTTCGAGCCAGATCAGGGTCCCGACGGCGAGGGTGACGAGCCCGTTCACGAAGGTCCAGCCGCGGCTGGGCGTCCAGGTCACGGCGGCGGCGACGATGCGGAACATCCCGATGAGGATCATGGCGGCGGAGAGGAGGAGCGTGACCGCCAGCGCGCCGCGCAGCGGACTCGCCAGTACCAGGCCGCCCGCCACCCCGTACCCCATCCCCACCAGCACCGAGAGGAGGAAGCTTCCCCACGCCCGGCCGAGGAAGCGGAAGGCGTTCGCGAAGTGCACGAGCCCGCCGGCGAGCATCAGCCCGCCGATGAAGTAGGAGGTCACCACCGTCGCCAGCACGGCGGAGAGGACGGCGCCGGCTCCCAGCAGCATCAGCACGGTGCCCAGGACGAGGAACCAGGCCCGGTGCCGGGACACTTCGGCGGCGGTCCACGCCTTCACCACGGTGGGTCCGGCCAGGGGGGACACGGCTCCGCCTCCCCTCTCACGGGTGGAGGGACGGGGTGGACGCGCCGTCCCGCCGCCCCGCGGCAGACCCGGCACCGCGGTCCCCGGGGCGGACGGCCTGCACCAGCGTGGCGGCCCCCACCAGCCCGGCGAGCCCCGCGAGCGGCCAGGCGACGAGCCGCGGGGCGCGGGCGCCGGCGAGAGCCACCCCCAGCAGGACCCCGGCGAGGACGAGCGCCACCCTCCGCTCGTTGCGATCCAGCTCGCGCTCCCCGGCGATCATCTCCGTACCGAGCTGCGCCGCGGTGTTGAGCGTCACCGCGACGCGCCCCGGCCTCCCCCGGACCTCGGCCGGGGAGTCGCCGCGCCGCCGGGGAGCGCCGTCCCTCACCGCGCCGTCCCGGGGGAGGCGCACCTCGCGGGCGGAGGCCAGGTCCTCCTCGAACATGCGCTCCATCCACTCCCCCGCGCGGCGATCCTCGACGAGGACGTCGATCTCCCAGTTCGTCGCCAGCCCGGTGGGGTTGAGGTTGGTGGACCCGATCCGCGCCCACCACCCGTCGGCCACCGTGGTCTTGGCGTGCATCATCACCCCGGCGTATTCCCAGATGCGGACGCCTGCGCGCAGCAGGGGCCGGTACCCGGCCCGGGCGATCGGCCCCACCACGGGCACGTCGTAGGTGCCGGGGAGGAGGAGCCTCACGTCCACCCCGTCCAGGGCGGCGGCGATCAGCGCCTGCACCAGCACGGGAGCCCCCACGAAGTAGGCGTCCGCCATCCACAGCCGCCGCCGGACCGAGGCGCAGAGGAGTTCCAGCACCCGGACCGAGCGCATCCGCCCGGGCTCCTGGATCACCACGCGCACGGCCGCGTCCCCGGCGGGGGGGATGGAGGAGGGGTCCGGCCGCTCGTGGGGAGGGAGCGGGGCGCCCCGGGTGGCCCACGCGCAGGCGAAGGCGCGCTCCAGGTCGGCCACGGCGGGGCCCCGCACCGACACGGCGGTGTCCCGGTAGGGGAGCCCGTTGGCGGCAGAGCGCTCCAGCCACGCCTCCGCGATGCAGACCCCGCCGGCGGAAGCGTACCGTCCGTCCACCGCCAGGAGCTTCCGGTGGTCGCGGCGGAGCGCGGAGAGCGGCTCGGCCAGCCGGGGCGGGCTCATGGCGCGCACCTCCACCCCCGCCCTGCGCAGCCGGCGCCAGAAGGCGCGCGGGGTGCCCCACGAGCCGTACCAGTCGTAGAGGAGCCGCACGGAGACCCCGGCCGCGGCGCGGTCGGCGAGCGCCGCGGCGAACGCCTCGCCCACCGGGTCCGCGCGGATGATGTAGTTTTCCAGGTGGATCCAGTGGCGCGCCCGGCGGATCGCGTCCAGCCAGTCGTGGTAGGCGCCGTGTCCGTTCCGCAGGAGCGTGAAGGCGTTCCCGGCGCGGACGGGCGCGCCGCCGACACGCTCCAGCGCCCGGTCCACCTCCGCGTTTCGCGGGGCGAGCGTCGGCTGGAGCGTCCCGGCGCGGGTCAGCTCGTCCGCGCCGCGCATGGCCTCCGGCCTCCCCCGGCGCTCATGCCGCCCGGTTCCACTGGCGGGTCTCCCGGGCGTAGTGACCGGGCGTGAACCCCAGCACGTGCTTGAAGTGGCGGTTGAGGTGGCTCTGGTCCGCGAACCCCACCTCCAGCGCCACCTGGGCGATGGGCAGCCCCGTGCCGATCAGCTCGCGGGCCCGGTGTACCCGCAGCGTGGTCTGGTACGCGTGCGGGGGTACCCCCACCTCCCGCGTGAAGGCGCGCACCAGCGAGTACCTGCACATCCCGGTGAGCTGGCTCAGCTCCTCCAGCGTCACCCCGCGCACGAAGTGGGTGTGGATGAAGTCCCGCGCGCGGCGGATCACGGGAGACGGGGTGCGCGGCTGCGCCGGCACGGCGGGAGCCCCGGCGGCGGGCTTCCGGAGGGCGTTCCAGAACTCGAGCAGCGCCGTCTCCACCTCCAGGGGGCTGGCCGCCCGCTCCAGCTCCGCGTGCGTCCGGAGAAAGGCCCTCACCAGCGACTCCTCCCGCATGTAGAGGCGCCGGAACACCTCGGAGAAGGTGGCCGCCCCGCCCTCCTCGGCGATGCCGGTCGCGACGCCCGGCGCCACGAATGCCGAGCGGTACGTGTAGTCGCGCGGGGCGCTCACGGAGATCACCTCCCCCGGCGCCACCAGCACGAGCACCCTGTCCGGGACGCTCTGCGTCCGCCCGCGGTACCGGATGCGGGCTTCGGTCCCCTGCGCCACCAGCAGCACGTACTGGTCGTAGAACGTCCTCGGGCCCTGCCCCGCCGGGGTCCTCCCCGTGTGAAGCTCCACCCCCTCCACCCCCGGGGGCCTTACGATGTGCGGTTGCGCCGCCTGTATCTCCCTGTCCGACATGGTGCACCTCCCATTCGCCACTTCAGAAGACCGGGCGGCGCGCATCCTCCCGCGCCGGGCCGCGCCCCGCGCGACTGCGGAAACCGCCCGCGTCCCGTTTCCGGTAGGTCGTACCGGCGTCCCGAGGGGCGGGGTGCGCCCCCGGCCGCACCGGAACGGAATGCCTCTGTTGTTGAAGGTGACGGCGGAGGAGGGAAGGCTCAATTCGGTGTAATACGGGATCGGCCCTGGGAAAATTACTCACTCGAATCCGGTACTCGGCCGGGGGAGGGGGACCAGTCCGAGGCGGATCGCGTGCTGCACCAGCTCGGCCGTGGAGCGGGCGCCGAGGGCCTGCATCACCTGGTACTTGTGGTACTCGGCCGTCCGGCGGGACACCTGGAGCGTGGCGGCCACCTGCTTCATGGTGCGCCCTTCCGCCACCAGCCGGAGCACCTCCTGCTGGCGCCGGGTGAGGCGCACGGGGGGTTCGGGCTCCGGGGGATCCATCAGGCTGGCGAGGAGGTCGTGGGCGATGAGGGGGGTGACGTAGGTCCGCCCGGCGAGAACGGTGTGCACGGCGCGCGAAAGCTCCTCTCCGGCGCAGTACTTCAGGAGGTAGCCGGATGCTCCCGCGCGGAGCGCCTCCGCCGCGAGACGGGGGTCCGCGTGCATGGTGAGCATCAGCACCGGGATCCCCGGGGCCAGCACCGTGATCCGGCGGAGCGCCCCGATCCCGTCCAGCACGGGCATGCCGATGTCCGCCACCACCACGTCGGGGCGCTCGCGCCCCACCGCCTCCACCAGCCGCTCGCCGTCCGTGACGACCTCCACGAGGTCGAACTCCTCCTCCAGGAGCCGCCTCAGCCCCTCCGCGACGAGGGTGTGGTCGTCCGCGAGCAGCACGCGGGCACGCTTCTCATCCATGCGCCCTCCGGCAGGCCGCGCCGCGGCGCCGTGCGGCGCGAGCGGAGCAGGGTGGCCTGCGGTGAACAACGAGCCGCTCCCGTACCCGCCGGAAGCAGGCACGGGAGCGTTCGGGCTTCCGGCTGGGGTGCCCGCCGCAACGTGCGGGCCTCGGCGCGAGGTGGGAATCGAGGAGAGAGAGATCCGAAGCGATGACGCCTCGGCCTCGCGCGTGGGCGGACACCCGCAGCACCGGCCGCGTCCTGCGCGTCGATCCGCCTGCGCGGCGGACCGGCGCGTCGTACGCTGAATGGATCGCCTCCGGGGGGCGGTCCGGTCTTGGACGTTCTTGCCCTCGCCCCGCGCGGGCTCCGGCCTGCGTCGGACCGCCCCGTCAGGTGAGGCGCGGCCGCGTCACTTCCCCGGCCCGCGACCGCCTCCGCGCCGGGCCCGCACCGCGCGGGAATACCCGGATCCCCACACTCTCCGCCCCGTCCGGGAGGGGCCGGCGGAAGGCAAAGAACGTGCAATCCGCTCCGCGGTCTGGCGTCTAACGTTCGTCCGGATCGCCAGGCACGGCGACGGCCTCCCGGGCCGGACGCCGTTTCTCGGATTCCCGGTGCCCGTCCCGCCGACGGGCGCGACCACGAGGAGGGGTGATGCTCAACGAACCCGTGCAGGTGATCGTCGCCGCCTACCCCGACCCCCGTGGCGCCCGCAAGGCGCTCCGGAGGCTCAGGGCCACGCAGACACCGGCGCTGGTCGGGATCGTGGACGCGGCGGCGGTCGGGAGCGACGGAGGAGGGGCGCTCGTGGTGCGCGAGGCGGCCATGCAGGGGAGCCGCGGGTTCGCGCTCTCGGGGATCGTCGGAGCCGTGGTCGCGCTGCTCGCCGGCCCGGAGAGCGCGGCCTCCCTCGGCGAGGCGGCCGGAGAGCGGGCCGCGGTCCTGGTGGAGTCCGGCTTCTCCGGCGACGCCCTGGCCGGGGCCGGGGAGTCGCTCGCCGCCGGCGGGTCGGCGCTCGTCGTGGCGGCGGAGCCGGACTGGGCGCACGCGGTTCTCCGCGACACGAGGCGGGGAGCGGTGTCGCTGGTGTCGGCCGAGCTGCAGGGGGACGTGGCGGCCCGGCTGGGCGAGGCCGGAGGGATGGTGTACGTCGCGGGCACCGTCCCCCGCCGACGCTCCGGACCGGGACGGGTCCCCAGCACCCGGAGCCGTCGGGGCGGCGCGCGCTCCCGGCCGGGGAGCGCGCACAAGGGCTCCCGCGCCGCCCCCAGGCGCGCCGCGAAGCCGGCCGCCCCGCTGCTCGCCGGCGCCGCACCCGCGAGCGGCGAGGCCCACGCCACCGGCCCCGCCACCGTCCGGTAGGCCGGGGCGCGGGCGCGGTCCGGCGGCGCCCGCCGGACCGCGTCTCCGCCGCCCGTCCGTCCCCGAGGCCGCTCCCCGCCCCTCCCTTCCTGGAGGCGCGCGGGGAGCGGCCTCGCCGCATCGCGCGCCTTCCCCGTACCCGGCAAACATCGTCCAAGCGCCATTTCCGCGAAGGTGTAGCCTTCAAAGGAGTCGCGGAGACGTTGAACACGGCAGGAGGCAGCGACATGCTACGCTCACGGCGAATCACGATCTGGACGGCCGCGGTGGTGCTGGGGCTCGGCATCGGCGCGGTGGAGATGACCCAGCGCGGGGACCGCACTCCCACGGACGGAGACCTCGCCGGACCGCCCGGGGTCCCGGCGAGCGCGCTCGTGGACGACGCGGCCTCGATCCGGCTGAAGCTCGACCTGTCCGACCGGGAACTCAGGGTGCTCCGGGGGGACGACGTGATCGAGACCTACCAGGTGGCGGTGGGACGTCCCAAGTACCCGACCCCGACCGGAACCTTCTCCATCCGCCGCATCGTGTGGAATCCCCGCTGGGTCCCCCCCGACTCCGAGTGGGCCAAGGACCGCAAGCCCACCGCGCCGGGCGACCCAGACAACCCGATGGGACGGGTGAAGATCTTCTTCCGCGAGCCCACCTACTACCTCCACGGAACGCACGACACGGACTCCCTGGGACGGGCGGAGTCGCACGGGTGCGTCCGGCTCCGCAACGGCGACGCGATCGCCCTGGCGCAGCTGCTGATGCGAAACGGCGGCGGGGAGCGGTCGGAGGGCTGGATGCAGAAGGTGCTGGACAAGGTGCGCTCCACGCGCGAGGTGCAGCTCTCCACGCCCGTCACCCTCACCATCGTACGCTGAGCGGCGCGGGCGGGGCGCCGCTTCCGGCCCGGGGAAGCCACAGGGTGAACGTCGACCCCTTCCCCGGCTCGCTCTCCAGGGTGACGTCCCCGTCCATCAGCCGGGCGATGCGCCGGCCGATGGCGAGACCGATCCCGGCCCCCCGCCCGGCCCCCGGCTCGAGCCGGATGAACTCCTCGAACACACGCTCCCTGTCCTCGGCGGAGATCCCGGGCCCGGTGTCGCGGACGCGCACCGCGAGCCGCGAGCCGTCCGGGGCCTCCACCCTCACCTCCACCTCGCCCTCGTGGGTGTACTTCACCGCGTTGGAAACCAGGTTGCCGAGCACCTGGCGCACCCGCGCGGGATCCGCGCACACCGGCGGGAGCCCGTCCGGGGCGTGGACCCGGAACGTCAGCCCCCTGGCCTGGGCCTGGGGACGGTACTCGTCCACGATCTCCCGCGTGGCCTCGGCCACGTCCATGGTGACCCGGTCGATGGAGACCTGGCCCGCCTCGGCCCGCGCGAGTTCCAGCAGGTCGCCGATGAGGTCGAGCGCGGTGTGGATGGAGCGGCGGATGCGGTGCACGCTCTCCTGCTGCTCCGACGTCAGCTCGCCCCGGATTCCCTCCTCCAGCAGCACCGCGAAGCCGTCCGCCGCTCCCAGCGGGTTCTTCACGTCGTGGGTGAAACCCCGGATCAGCCGGGAGCGGCTCTCCATCACCCGCTCCAGCTCCTCCCGCGCCCTTCGCTCGTTCTCCAGCAGGCGCGCCCGCTCCTCCTCGGCCCGCTTGCGCTCGGTGACGTCGATCTGCACGCCGTCCCAGACGATGGCCCCCCCGGGAAGGAGGCGCGGATCGGACACCAGCTCGAACCAGCGGAGGCTGCCGCCGGGGAGCCGCGAGCAGAACTCCACGTGGAGCCGGGACATGTGGCGGAGCGAGCGATCCTCCGCCTCCTCGACCTCGCCCCGGAACTCCTCCAGAACCTGGTCCCAGAGAAGGTTCGGGTCCCGGAGCACGTCGTCGGCGCGGACGCCGTTCAGCCGCTCCACGTTGCCGCTCACGTACACGTAGCGGCGCGTCCCGTCCGGCTCGCGGACCTGCTGGTAGATCAGCACGGTGGGGACGTTGCTGGTGAGGGTGCGCAGGCGGGCCTCGCTCTCGCGCAGCGCCTCCTCCGCCTCCTTCCGCCGGGTGACGTCCCGGTAGTAGATGGCGAGGCCGTGCTCCTGTGAGGGGTAGGCGTGGAAGTCGAACCACGCGTTCCACGGCGCGACGTACTCCACGAAGTGGACGGGGACCTCCTCCCTCACCGCACGCTCCAGCCGGCGGCCCACGGCCCCGCCCACCAGCTCGGGGAGCACCTCGCGGACGTCCCGCCCCAGGTCCGTTTCCTCCAGGCCTTGTGCGGTGCGGAGCGCGGCGCGGTTCAGGTAGGTGATCTTCCAGTCCCGGTCCAGCGCGATGAAGGCGTCGGTGATGCTCTCCAGGATGGTGGTCACCCGCTCGCGGGCCTCCCGCTCCCCTTCCAGCAGCCTCTCGCGCTCCTCCTCCACCATCTTTCGCTCGGTGACGTCCTGGTACATGCCCAGGACGCCGCGGAGCCGCCCTTCCGGGTCGTGGAGCGGCGCGGTGGAGAGGCTGACGGCGATGTGGGCGCCGTCCCTGCGGGTCCGCCAGATCTCCACCCCCTGCAGGCCGTGCCCGCCCAGGGCCGAGGTGAAGAGCCGGTAGTGGCCGGGCATCTGCTCCTCGGGGACAATGGACGGGAGCGGCTTTCCCACCACGTCGTCCGCGGGCCACCCGAACATGAGTTCGGCGGCGTGGTTCCACAGCTGGACGGTGCGGTCGAGGCGCAGCGCGACGATCGCGGAAGGGGAAGCGTCGAAGACGGCCTGGAGGGTGTCGCGGGTCACGCGGAGCTGGCGCGTGAGGCGCCGCTCGCGGACCGTCTGGTAAGCCACCGAGAGCACCGTGGCGAGCGCCGTCCCCACCACCGCGATGGTGAGCATCAGGGCGAACCGGGCCAGCTCCCGCCCGCGCCTCTGGTAGGTGTCGGCGTAGGCCAGGAGCAGGGCGTCCAGCCGCTCCGCGGCGCGGATGGCGGCCTCGAAGGCGGTGTCCCGGATCGGGATCACGCCCAGGAACTCGTCCCGGGATGCCTGACCCGAGAGGAAGGGCGCGTTCAGGGCCCGCCAGCGGTCCACCGACACGCGGAGCTGGGCCACGTGCTCCCTCGCGGCGGAGCCGAGGGGCCGCACCAGGACCTCGAGTTCCCCGATCACCCGCTGGCTGGACTTGGACGCGGCGCGGAAGCCCACCCGGTGGTGGGTCGCCCCGGTGAGGGCGTAGCTGAGCGCGTCCGCGTCCTCCGTGGCGAGGATGGCGAGTTCTTCCGCGATCAGCCTGCGCGCGGGGGAGATCACCGCGGCGCTCTCCCGGTGGAGTTCGGCGGCGCCGCGGCTCAGCAGCACCACCCACCCCAGACCGAGCAGCGTGAGCGCGACAAGGGCCAGGGGGATCCAGTCCGCCACCGTCCAGCGGCGTGGACCCTCCTTGTCCGGATACGGGAGGGGAGCGGAGCCGGGCGTCATCTCCCCTCCCTAACGCCGGGGCTCGCGCCCGGCTCCGGGCCGGGCACGGCGCGAGGCTCGCCGGGCGCTCACGGCTCCCGCCCCCGCCCCGGAGGGCTCCGGGGCCACCGGAGGGACCCACCCTCCCCGGCACACGACATCACCTCCATGGCGACCGCCACGGCCAGCAGGAGCGGAGCGTCGGCGGCGTCCTCCACCTCCACGGCGAAGCGGGAGGGGAGCCGCAGCCACCGCTCCGAGACCGCGGCCACGACGGCGTCCCCCTCCCGGCCGATGGTGTACTCGTGTCCGACGACGTCCCCGAACGCCGCCATCAGGTCGCCTCCGGGCACCTCGATCTTCCAGCGGTCCCGAAGCGCCGAGTAGAGCGCGTTGTGGACCACGGCGGCCGTGCTTCCGTCCGGCCGGCGCAGCCCCATCCGGGCGGGCGCGTCGGCCGCGCGGCCGATCAGGCGGTACAGCTCGCGCTCCCGTCCGTCGCGGATCGACACCGCGCCGTGGACCCGGAGCCCGTCGCCGTCCACGAGCAGTACCGCCTCGCCTCGCTCGTTCTCGATGCGGAACCCGTCTCCGGCCCCCAGCGGATCCCGCACCACGAAGCGCCTCCCGAAGTGTCCCCGCGGCACCGGGAGCGGCACCCAGCATCCGTGCAGCTCGCCGGGCAGCAGGAGGTTCCTGGTCGTCGCTCGGTGCAGCACCGGAGCCTCCTTGATCGCGTCCTTCCCCTCGTCCGGCGCACCGGCCCGGCCGTGCCCCCCGCGGGACGGAGGCCGGGCCGCCTCCGCGCCTTCCCCTCACCCGTCCCAGGCGACCCGGAAGCCCGTGTGCCCCGTGGTGCTGTCCGGGGTGTTCGAGCTGCGCGCCGCCACGCGGTAGCGGTTGCAGTGCGGCGCGTGGCTGAGGTACGAGCCCCCGCGGATCACCCGTCCCACCCCCACCGGCGGGCCCTTCGGATCCGTGCGGGACGACCAGCGGTGGAAGTCCGGGCTGAACCAGTCGGAGCACCACTCCCACACGTTCCCCACGGCGTTGTGGAGCCCGAAGCCGTTCGGCTCGAAGGCGTCCACCGGCGCCGTCCCCACCCACCCGTCCTCGCCGGTGTCGAGCGCCGGGAAGTCGCCCTGCCACACGTTGCACAGGTGCCGCCCTCCGGGCATGAGCTCGTCGCCCCACGGGAAGCGCCGCTGCACCAGCCCGCCGCGCGCCGCGAACTCCCACTCCGCCTCCGTGGGGAGCCGCCCCCCCACCCACCGGCAGAACGCCTGGGCGTCGTTCCAGGAGACGTGGACCACCGGGTGGTCCGCGCGCCCGGACAGCGTGGAGCGAGGCCCTTCCGGGTGGCGCCAGTCAGCCCCGTACACCAGCCGCCACCAGGGTGCCTGCACCACCCCGTGCGTCGGCGGGGCGTCGCGCGGGAGGAGCCCCGCGAACACGAACGACCAGCCGTACCGCTCTGCCTCCGTCACGTAGCCGGTGGCCGAGACGAACTCCGCGAACCGCGCGTTGCTCACCTCGTGGAGGGCGATGCGGAAGGGGCTCAGCGACACCTCGCGCACCGGCCCCTCTCCGTCCGCGGCGAACCCCTGGACGTCGTCCGTGCCCATGAGGAACGCCCCCCCCCGCAGCCGGACCGCCCCGTCGGCCGGGGGCGCGAGCGGCGCGCCTTCCGGGACGGTACGGACGGCGCCCCCCTCGCGGGGGCTCGCCAGGATCGATTGCGTGTCCATGATCGTCGCGCCTCCGGGATGCAGCTCGGCCTCGATCCCCACCACGCTCCGCCCCTCGGGAGGTAAGTTGTGTCCCCGGGCGCCGCGGATGCTTGGACGTTGTTGGCTCAGCGTCCCTCCGCGCCACGAGACCGGGACACCCGGGTACGGAAGAGGGCGCCGAGCGTGAACAGGCCGTACACCACGCCGTAGGCGCCGAGCGTCCAGGCGAGGGTCGGTCCGAGCTGCGGCCGGATCGCCAGGAGCGCCGCGGCGGCCACGGACACGGCCCCGGCGGCGAGCATCCAGGCGGTGGAGGGTCCCCTCTCCCGCCCGAGCGCGCCCGCCACCTGCGCCAGCCCGGTGACCACCAGCCACGCCGCCGCCACCGCGAGCGTCCACACGGGCGGGATCCCCCGCCAGAGAAGGAGCACGCACCCCGCGGCGATCCCCGCCGCGCCGCGCAGCAGGAGAGGGTTCACGCGCGCGCCCCGGGAGCGGCCCCACAGCCCGGCCCACAGGCTCGCCCCCCCGTCCAGGAGGACGTAGGCCCCCAGCGTCACGTTCAGCGCCCGCAGCGCGACCTCCGGCCACCCCAGGAGGAGCGCGCCGAGCGCCAGCGCCAGCGCCGCCCGCACCCCCACGATCCACCCGCGCCTCCCTTCCTCCATAGCTCCCTCCTTCCACGGTCTCTCCCGGGAGAAAGCTCGGCCCGGAGAGCCCGGCGGGATAGGAGGTTTTTTGCCCGCTCCCCGGCCCCGGACGGAACCCGCCGGTCGCTGCGGGGTGCGAGAGACGACGAAGGGGCAAGAACGTCCAAGAGCGGCGTCGGTGCCCGGGAACAGATTGCGACACGGGAGGAACGGATGGGTACACGCTCGATTCCCCTGGTCCTGCTCGCCGCGGGGGCCTGCTCCGCCGCGCCGACGCCGGACCCGCAGGCGCCCGATCCCCCGTCCGCCACCCGCGCCTACTCGTGTCCCGGGGACTACGCCTTCACCGCGCGCGTCCTCGGCGAGCGCGCCACCCTGGTCCTCTCCGACCGGACGGTGGAGCTGCGCCAGGTGCCCGCCGCCTCGGGCGCCCGGTACGCGGGAGACGGGTTCGAGTACTGGAGCCGGGGCGAGGAGGCGTCGCTGGAGACGCCCTCGGGGAGCCACGCGGGGTGCCGGCAGCGGCCCGCGCAGGGCCCGTGGGAGGCGGCCCGGCTCCGCGGCGTGGACTTCCGCGCCGTGGGGCAGGAGCCCGGGTGGGTCCTGGAGATCGAGGAAGGGAGGCGGCTCACCTTCGCCACGGACTACGGCGAGACGCGGGTGCAGACTCCGGCGCCGGTCCCCGAGGTGGCCCCCGGGACCGGACGGGCCACCTACCGCGCCCGCGAAGGGCGTCACGAGCTGACCGTGGTCGTCGAGCGCACACCCTGCAGCGACGTCATGAGCGGGGAGCCGTATCCCCGCACCGTGCGCGTGACCCTGGACGGCCGCGAGCACGCCGGATGCGGGATGCCCCTGGCACCCGCGGAGGGACGGGTGACCGGGCGCATCCTCTACCGCGAGCGGATCGCCCTCCCTCCCGACGCGGTGGTGAGGGTGGAGCTGGTGGACGTGTCGCTGCAGGACGCGCCCGCGACGGTGCTCGACGCGGAGGAGTTCCGCCTGGAGGGCCGGCAGGTGCCCGTCCCGTTCTCGCTGGAGTACGACCCGGCCGCCGTCCGGCCCGGCCACACCTACGCGGTGCAGGCTTCCATCCGCGTGGACGGGCGGCTGGCGTTCACCACGACCGAGCATTACCCGGTCCTCACCGGAGGCGCGCCCGCGGACGTGGAGGTGGTGCTGGAGAAGGTGGGTTGACCCCTTCCGCGGGGGGAGCCGGGGACGACGGCCGGTGAGCATCCGGGGTGCGCGACGCGGAGCGCGTCGCGCACCCGTGCCGGGCTCCCCATCCGGGAGCGGGCCCCTTCGCCGGATCGACCGCCATGTTCCACCTGCGGGATCGTTCCGTACCCTCCGCCGAAGGAGGGTCCCCCCGCCGCACCCTGGCGGGCGCGCTGCTCGTCGGCGCCGCGTACTACGGCGCCGCCGTGCTGGGCCTGGAACTCCACTTCCCGGGCGGCGCCGTGCCGGCCCTCTGGCCGCCCTGCGCCGTCCTCCTCTCCGCGCTCCTCCTGGCGCCGCCGGGCCGCGGGTGGGTGTACCTGCTCGCCGCCGCCCCCGCTCACCTCGCCGCGCTGTCCCGTCTCGACATGCACGCCTGGCAGGCCGCCTGGGGGCTTCTCGCCGCCGCGCTCCTGGCGGGCCTCTCCGCGGCGGGGATCCGGCGCCTCGTCGCCGGAGGCTCCCGCACGGACACCCTCCGCCCGCTCGGCGCGTTCCTGGGCGTCGCGGTGCTGGCGGTGCCGCTCGCCGTCTCGCTCCTGTCGGCGGGGGCCGCCGCCGCGGTAGGCGCCGGGCCCGCGGTCCCCTGGCACCGCGGGTTCGTGACGGTCGCCCTTTCGCACCTCACGCTGGTGCCGCCCATCGTCCTCTGGGGCGCCTGCGGCCGCCGGTGGCTGAGGCGCGCGACCCCGGCCCGCTGGGCGGAGGCGGGGCTCCTCGCGGCGGGGCTGCTGGCCGTGGGCGTCCTGATCCAGGGTTCGAGCCGGGGCGCGCTCCCGGTGCTCCTGTACGCCCCTCTCCCCCTCCTGCTGTGGAGCGCGGTCCGCTTCGGGCCGGGTGGCGCCGCCACCTCGGTGCTGCTGGTCACGCTCCTCGTCTTCTGGGCCGCCACCCACGGGAGCGGACCGCTCAGCGCGCTTCCCTCCTCCGGCGACACGCTCCAGCTCCAGCTCTTCCTCGTCACCGTCTCCCTCCCGCTCCTGGTGCTGGGCACGCTGACCGCCGAGCGAGCCCGCGCCCTGCGGGCCGCGGCGGAGAGCGAGCGGCACGCGCGCCGGCAGCTCGCCAAGCTGAGCACCGTGTACCGCACGGCCCCGGTGGGGCTCGCCTTCGTGGACCGGGAGCTGAGGTTCGTGGACGTCAACGACCGGCTCGCGGAGATCAACGGGCTGCGCGCGGAGGACTTCGGCGGGCGGACCCTGCGCGAGGTGCTCCCCTGGCTGGCCGACGAGGTGGAGCCCCTGTACCGCGGCGTGCTGGAGACGGGCGCGCCCGTGACGGAGGTGGAGGTGAGGGCGGCGCTCCCCTCCCGCCCCGGGGAGCGGCGCGACCGGCTGGTGAGCTACCACCCGGTGCGGGACGACGGGGGCGCCGTCATCGGCGTCAACGCCGTGGTGCAGGACATCACCGAGCGGAAGCGCGCCGTGGAGGCCCTGCGCGACAGCGAGGAGCGCTTCCGCACCCTGGTGCAGAGCCTTCCGGTGGGCGTTCTCGTCCAGGCGCCCGGGGGCGAGGTCCTGGTCTGCAACCAGGCCGCGGCGGGGGTGCTCCGCCTCACCCGCGAGCAGCGCCTGGGCCGGGAGCCCCTGGAGCCGCCCCGGGACGCGGTGCGGGAGGACGGCACCCCCATGTCCGCAGGGGACCACCCGGTACGCCGCGCCCTCGCCACGCGCCTCCCCGTCCGGAACGTCGTGATGGGCCTCCCCGCGCCCCACGGCGGCGACCGCACCTGGATCCTCGCGGACGCCATCCCCAGCCTCGCCGCGGACGGCGGCGTGGGCCGGGTGCTCCTCGCCTTCACCGACATCACCGAGCGGAAGCGGGCCGAGCAGGCGCTGAAGGAGAGCGAGGCCCGGAACCGCGCCGTCCTCCGGGCCCTGCCGGACACGGTGTTCCTGCAGGACGCGGAGGGCGCGTACCTGGACTTCCACGCACGCGACCCCGGCGCCCTGCCGTTCCCCCCGGAGGAGTTCCTGGGCCGGAACATGCGGGACGTGCTGCCCCCGGAGATCGAGCGGGGGCTGCGGGACCGCATCCGGCAGGCGAGGGAGTCGGGAGACACCGCCGTGCTCGAGTTCTCCCTCCCGGTCCGGGGGGAGGCCCGCAGCTTCGAGGCGCGCATCGTCGCCTGCGGTCCCGGCCGCGTCCTGAGCGTGGTGCGCGACGTCACCGAGCGGAAGCGAACCGAGCAGGCGCTCCGGGAGCGGGACGAGCGGTACCAGCTCGCCACCTCCGCGGGGCGGGTGAGCGTGTGGGACCTGGACGCGGAGACGGGCCGGGTCTACGTGGACCCGGTCCTGCTGTCGCTCCTGGGCTACGAGGACGGGGATGCGGGCGGCTACGACTCGTGGGCCGCCCGCATCCACCCGCAGGACCAGCCGCGCGTGCTCGCGCACGAGGCCGCGTTCATGACCCTCTCGGCGGCCCGCGACCCGGAAGGGAACACGCCCTTCCCCCCCATCGAGTACCGGGTCCTCCACCGGGACGGGGAGTACCGCTGGTTCTCCACGCGCGGCACCATCTTCCGGAAGCCGGACGGCACCCCGTCGCGGGTGGTGGCGAGCGTGATCGACGTCACCGAGCGGAGGCAGATCGAGGAGGCGCTGAGGACGAGCCACGAGGCGCTCCTCCGGAGCAGCGGGCAGGTGCGCGACCTGGCCGGCAAGCTGATCCTCGCCCAGGAGGAGGAGCGCCGCCGCATCTCCCGGGAACTCCACGACGACCTGAACCAGAAGGTCGCGGCCATCGCCATCTCCGTCAGCAACCTGAAGCGCGGTCCGGCGGGGAAGGAGGCGCCGGCCCGAGAGGAGTTCGCGCGGATCCTGGCCGCCCTGGGAGCCCTCTCGGAGGAGATCCGCCACCTCTCGCACGAGATGCACCCCCCCGTGCTGGAGCACGCCGGCCTCGCCTCCGCCCTGCGCTCGTACTGCCGGGAGCTGAGGGAGATCTCCGGGATCCACATCGAGCAGGACATCGGCGAGGTGCCGCCGGGGCTCCCCCCGGACGTGAGCCTCTGCCTGTACCGGGTGGCGCAGGAAGCCCTCGGGAACGTGGTCCGCCACGCGTACGCGGGGCGGGTGAGGCTCCGCCTGGCCGACCGGGACACCGGGATGGAACTCACCGTCACCGACGACGGCGTGGGGTTCGACCCGGGCAGGGTGCGCCGGGGGCTGGGGCTGGTGAGCATGGAGGAGCGCGTCCGGATGCTCGGCGGCGAGTTCCAGGTCCGGAGCCTGCCGCGCCGGGACACGACGCTCCGCGCGTGGGTACCCCTCGACAAGGCGGCACCATGAACCGACCCAGGCTGCTGATCGCGGACGACCACACCATCGTCGTGGAAGGGCTGCGCCGGCTCGTCGCCGACACGTTCGACCTGGTGGGGACCGTGGGGGACGGCGAGGCGCTCGTCGAGGCGGCCGCCGCGCTGGAGCCCGACGTGATCCTGGCGGACATCTCCATGCCCCGCCTGAGCGGGATCGAGGCCGTCCGCCGCCTGCGCGACGCCGGGAGCGGGGCGAGGGTGATCGTGCTCACCATGCACACCGACCCGTACGTGGCGGTGGAGGCGCTGCGGGCGGGGGCGGCGGGGTACCTGCTGAAGCACTCCGCGGGGGAGGAGCTGCTGCACGCAGTGCAGGAGGTGAGGGCGGGGAGGACCTACCTGACGCCCCTGATCGCCGAGGCGGTGCTCGCCGTCCTGCGCGATCCGCCGGAGGGGAGGGGCGCGGCCGAGGCGCGGCTCACGCCGCGTCAGCGCGAGGTGCTGCGGCTGGTGGCGGAGGGACGGACGCTGAAGCAGATCGCCAGCCGCCTCCAGATCTCCCGGAGGACGGCGGAGGCCCACAAGTACGAGCTGATGCGCGCCCTGGGGGCGGGCTCCACGGCGGAGCTGGTGCTGTACGCGGTGAAGCTGGGGGTCGTGCCGGCGCCCGTCCCGGACGTTCCCGCGGTCTCCGCGGCCCCGGGGGCCGGCTCCACCCGCGTCCCCTGATGCGCGGGGAGGGCCGCCGGGCGCCGCGCCCGCCCCCGGCGGCCGAGGACCCGGAGGGTCCAGCCGACGACCAGCAGGTCGAGCGCCGCGAGAAGCCCGATCTCCCGCGCACCAGCCCCCGGCCAGAAGAGCCAGGCGGCCACCACCACGGCCACGATCACCCGGGGGTGCGCGCGGCCGCCGGGGCCCATCGCCCGGCCGAGGATGCGGACGAGCGGGGAAGTGTGTTCGACGGGTGCCGGCGGGTGGGAGTGCGTCGTACCGATCCGGTCCATGGAACCACCTCCGTGTCCGGCCGGCGGCGGGTGCTTCGCGGGAGCCCCGGCGTTCCGTGCCGGGCCTCCACCCCTCGTCCACCCCTCCTCGCTCCACGCGAAGCCCCCTACCTCCCGGCTTCCGGGTGGAAATCTGGCGCGCGGAGCGCTCCGGATCTTGGACGTTGTTGACCGGGCTTCCGGACCGGGCGAGGACGGAAGCGACGAAGGGGGCCGCTCGTGCGAGCGGCCCCCTTCGTATCGTTCACCCGGGAAGACCCGGCCTTCCGTTCCCGCGAGCGGGGCCGACGGGACTCGAACCCGCGACCTCCGGAGTGACAGTCCGGCACTCTAACCGACTGAGCTACGGCCCCAGACCCGCCGGTCGGCGGGCCGCAAAGGATAGCGGAAGGCCGTGGTTTTCTCAAGGGGCCCCGTCCGGCGCTACACCGCGTCCGGCGCCGCGTCGATGCGGGCCTCCAGCTCCACGTGGGCCAGGAGCACCTCGGGGGCGCGCTGCCGCACCCGCTCGTAGTGCTCCGCCTCCTCGCCCGCGGGCTGCACCAGCGCACGGACGCGCTCCACGTAGGCGCTCGCCTGCGGCCGGGCGAGCGGCTCCCTCGCGGCGAGCACCTCGTCGATCTCCACGATGAGCCCGGAGAACGGTCGCAGCCAGGCGAAGTACGGGTCCTGGATGAGCGCCTGCAGGAAGGCGCCGTTGGTCACGGGCCCGTCGCCCTGGCGCTCCCAGGTGGCCCGCTCCGCGTCGATCAGCGCCTTGTGGAGCCGCAGCAGCCCGCGGCGAACCTCCCTGAGGTGGTCGCGCACCGGGTCCGGCGTGCGGTCGCGGCGGGAGATGGGGGGGGTCATCGAGCCTCCTCGCGTGGGGGATCTCTCCGTGGTCGTGCCCTGAAAGAAGCGCGCCAGGGACGGCGCGCCGAGCCGGATCCCTTGACAGCTCCCGGGAAATAAAACTATTGTGGTTGCAATTTAACCCGGGAGCGTACGCATGTCGACCTTGAGCAGCCGGGCGGCGGTGGCGGTCCACGTGCTGGCGTTCCTCACCTGGCGCAGGGAGCAGGCGGTCAGCTCGCAGCAGATCGCCCGCAGCGTGAACACCCACCCGGTCGTGGTGCGCCGGATCGTGGGAGCGCTGCGCCGGGCCGGGCTGGTGGAGGTGTTGCCGGGCGCGGCCGGCGGGGCCCGGCTGGCGCGGGCGCCGGAGGAGATCTCGCTCCTGGAGGTGTACCGCTCCGTGGAGGACGGCGAGGCCCTCTTCGCCCTTCACCCGCAGCCCCCGTGCAGGGACTGTGGCGTGGGCGCGAACATCCAGTCCGCCCTCACCGGGGTGTTCGGCGAGGCGCAGGCGGCGATGGAGAGCGTGCTCGGCCGCGTCACGGTGGCCGACGTGTGGCGCACGGTGTCCGCCCACATGCGCTCGCCGGGCGGCTGCGGCGGGCGCGGAGAGTCCCACGAGTTCGAGGCATGAGGCGGTCGGAGGCGCCCCCGTGCGCCCCTAACCGTAACCGCAACAGGCACATTTTCAATTCGAGCCGGACCGCGGGGCGCGCCGCGCCCTGCCCCGGGACACCTTTCGACGAGAGAGAGGACTCCATGAGCCGAGCAGAGACCCCCACGCTCTTCACCCCCGTCCGCCTGGCGCGGCACACCCTGCCGAACCGGGTGGTGATGGCTCCCATGACGCGCAGCCGCGCGGGGGAGGGGAACGTCCCCGCCGCCGCCGGCGCGCTGTACTACGCCCAGCGGGCTTCGGCGGGGCTGATCGTCACCGAGGGGTCGCAGGTGTCGCCGCGGGGGGTGGGCTACCCCGACACGCCCGGGATCCACGCCGACGCGCAGGTGGAGGGGTGGCGCCGGATCACGGACGCGGTGCACGCGCAGGGCGGGCGCATCTTCCTCCAGCTCTGGCACGTGGGTCGCATCTCCCACCCCTCCGTGCAGGCGGACGGGGGGCTCCCCGTCGCGCCCTCGGCCCTCGCGCCGGACACGGTGCTCTACTCCCCGGCCGGCCCGGTCCCCTGCCCCACGCCCCGCGCGCTGGAGACGGACGAGATCCCGGGCGTGGTGGAGGAGTTCGCGCGGGGGGCGGAGAACGCGCTCCGGGCCGGCTTCGACGGGGTGGAGCTGCACGGGGCCAACGGCTACCTGATCGACCAGTTCCTCCGCGACGGGAGCAACCACAGGACGGACCGCTACGGCGGCACCGTGGAGAACCGCGCCCGCTTCCTGCTGCAGGTGACGGCGGCGGTCTCCGACGTGTGGGGCGGCGACCGGGTGGGGGTGCGCGTCTCCCCGCTGAACCCGTACAACGGGATGAGCGACTCGGACCCGGCGGGGACCTTCGGGTACGCGGCGCAGGCGCTGAACCGCTTCGGGCTGGCGTACCTCCACGTCACGGAGCCGGTGTCGACGCCGGAGGAGGCGCGCGTGGCCCCCGTGCTGCGGCGGGCCTTCCGGGGCCCGCTGATCCTGAACGGCGGGTACGACCGCGCCGCCGCAGACGCGGCGATCTCGTCGGGGGCGGCGGACCTGGTCTCCTTCGGGGTCCCCTTCCTGGCGAACCCGGACCTCCCGGAGCGAATGGCCGAGGGCGCGGAGCTGAACGCCCCGGACCGTGCCACCTTCTACGGCGGCGGCGAGCGCGGCTACACGGACTACCCCTTCCGCGACGGCTCCCTGCACCCGGCCGGGGCCGCCGCGGCGGGCGTCTGAGGAAGGGCACCCCTTCGTGCCGCGGACCCGTACCGTGGCACGAGGGTATCCGGAACGCCGGCTCCCCCGCCGCCCCAACCCTGGAAGGATATTCCCGTGCAAGCCAAGAAGGACAGGAAGCCCAAATACGACCGCGCCGCCGCCTGGGCCGAGACCAAGCGGCTGATGTGGCACCACCGCCGCTCGCTCGCCATCGGCTTCGTGCTGATGCTGGTGAGCCGGCTGGCGGCGCTGGTCCTCCCCGCCAGCTCCAAGTGGCTGATCGACGAGGTGATCGGCCAGGGGAAGCACCAGCTCCTGGTCCCGATCGCGGCGGCGGTGGGCATCGCGACGCTGGTGCAGGGCGTCACCGGCTTCGCGCTCTCGCAGGTGATCAGCGTGGAGGCGCAGCGGGCCATCGCCGACATGCGGCGGACGGTGCAGGAGCGTATCACTCGCATGCCCGTCCGCTTCTTCGACTCGACGCAGTCGGGGATCCTGATCTCCCGCATCATGACGGACGCGGAGGGGATCCGGAACCTGGTGGGCACCGGGATCCTCCAGCTCGTCGGCGGCATCTTCACGGCGATCCTCGCCCTGGGCTTCCTCCTCTACTACAACTGGCTCCTCACGGTCGTCAACATCGTCCTGCTGGCGCTGTTCGGCGGGGTCATGGCCTACGCCTTCAACCGCCTGCGCCCCATCTTCCGCGAGCGGAGCGTGATCAACGCGGAGGTGACGGGGCGGCTGACGGAGACGCTGGGGGGGATCCGGGTGGTGAAGGCGTACGGGACGGAGAAGCGCGAGCAGCGGGTCTTCACCCGCGGGGTGCACCGGCTCTTCCGCAACATCGCCAACTCCATCACCGGGGTGTCGGCGACCTCGGCCTTCGCCACCGTGGTGATCGGGGTGGTGGGTACGGTGATGATCCTGATGGGCGGCAGCGCCGTGCTGAACGGCTCGATGACGCTCGGCTCCCTCTTCGCGTACGTCTTCTTCTCGGGCCTGCTGGCGGCCCCGGTGATCCAGACGGCCTCCATCGGCACGCAGATCAGCGAAGCGTTCGCGGGGCTCGACCGGATCCGCGAGCTGATGCAGACGCCCACGGAGGAGGAGGAGAACCAGGGCGCGCTCCCGCTGGAGTCGGTGAAGGGAGACCTGTCCTTCCAGGACGTGTGGTTCGAGTACGTGGACGACGTCCCGGTGCTCAAGGGGATCTCGTTCGACGCCCCGGCCGGGACCACCACCGCGCTGGTGGGGTCCAGCGGCTCGGGGAAGAGCACGCTGGTGTCGCTGGTGATGGCGTTCAACCAGCCGAAGACGGGTCGCATCACCGTGGACGGGACGAACCTGGGCGACCTGCGGCTCCGCGACTACCGGGCGCAGCTCGGGGTGGTGCTGCAGGACAACTTCCTCTTCGACGGCACGGTGGCCGACAACATCCGCTTCGCCCGGCCGGACGCCACGCGCGAGGAGATCGAGCATGTGTCCCGCATCGCCAACGCGGACGGTTTCATCCGCGAGTTCCCGCAGGGGTACGACACGGTGGTGGGGGAGCGGGGGATCAAGCTCTCGGGCGGGCAGCGGCAGCGCATCGCCATCGCCCGCGCCATCCTGGCGGATCCGCGCATCCTGATCCTGGACGAGGCCACCTCGTCGCTGGACAGCGAGAGCGAGGCGCTGATCCAGGAGGGGCTGCGCCGGCTGCGGCAGGGGCGCACGGCGTTCGTGATCGCCCACCGCCTCTCCACCATCCGCAGCGCGGACCAGATCCTGGTGCTGGAGCACGGCGAGATCGTGGAGCGCGGCACGCACGCGGAGCTGATGGCGCTCGGCGGGCGCTATCGCGAGCTTCACGACCGCCAGTACGCCTGGGAGCACGACCTGTTCGTGAACCCGGGCGAGGAGCTGCGGGTGGAGGAGATGGAGGGCGAGGAGGCGGCGGAGAAGGCCCCGGTGGGGTGAGGCCCCGGCCGCGGCACGAGATCAGGGTCGCGAGGTGAAGCGAGCCCCGGCGGGTCCAGACCCGGCCGGGGCTCGCTTCTTTCCGGGGGGCGGCGAAGCGGCCGGGCGGCGGCGTGGGACGAGGCTACCACCGTCCGGCTGCGGACGATCCGATCCCACAGCCGGACAGTTCCGGGCCCGCCCCCGTTCCCTGAGGAGAGCGTAAGCACATATCTTTCAACCGGATGGACCCGTCCACCCCTCCGGAACGGGAGATGCCTTCCTGCCGTACGGCACCGCCCCCTTCCGTCCCCGGAGCGCTCGCGCGAGCGCGCTCCGAACCACCCGCCAGGCGCAGGCGACTCCATGAAACCGGGCTTCTCCCTGCTGGACTTCAGGCTGGGCTTCCGACTCCTGGTCCGTTACCCGGGGGTGACGCTGGTCGGCGGTCTCGCCATGGCGTTCGCGATCGCCGTGGGCGCGGGCGCCTTCGAGTTCGTGAAGCAGTACGTCGACCCGTCGCTTCCGCTGGAGGAGGGCGACCGGATCGTGGCGATCCGCAGCCGGGACGCGGCGACGGGCGAGGTGAACGGGCGGATGCTCCACGACTTCGTCGCGTGGCGCGAGGAGCTGGAGACCGTGGAGGACCTCGGCGCCTACCGCTCGCTCGAGCGCAACCTGCTCGTCCGGGAGGGTGAGGCCGCCCCGGCGTACCTGGCGGAGATCAGCGCGTCGGCGTTCCGGCTGACCCGCGTCCCCCCGCTGCTGGGCCGCACCCTCGTCGAAACGGACGAACGAGCCGGGGCGCCCCCGGTGGTCGTCCTCGGCCACGACCTCTGGCGGACGCGCTTCGGGGGCGACCCCGGCGTGATCGGGCGGACCGTGCGGCTGGGGGACTCTCACACCACCGTCGTGGGCGTCATGCCGGAGGGCTTCGCGTTCCCGGTCGCGCACGAACTCTGGACGCCGCTCCGCCTCAACCCCCTGGAGCACGCGCGGGGCCGGGGGCCCGAGATCGGCGTCTTCGGCCGTCTCGCTCCCGGCGCGACCATGGAGCGGGCGCAGGCGGAACTCACCGCCGCCGGCAGGCGCGCGGCTACAGACTTCCCGGCCACCCACGAGCACCTCCGACCGGAGGTCGTCCCGTACGCGCACTCGGTCCTGAAGCTGGACGGCTCCCTGGTGTCCCGCGCGGTCTTCTACTCGGCCAACCTGTTCTTCGTGATGCTCCTGGTGCTCGTCTGCGCGAACGTCGCCCTGCTGATGTTCGCGCGCGCGGCGACCCGGGAGAGCGAGATCGTCGTGCGGAACGCCCTGGGCGCCAGCCGCGGCCGGATCGTCATGCAGCTCTTCGCGGAGGCGCTGGTGCTCGGGAGCGTCGCCGCCGTCGCCGGGCTCGCGGCGGCCCGCTTCGCCCTGGGCTGGTGGCTGGACGTGTCGAGGCTCGAGGCGGGCGGGCGGCTCCCCTTCTGGTTCGACGACTCGCTGTCGCCCGCGACGGTGTTCTACGCCGCCGCGCTGGCGGTGGCCGGGGCCGGGATCGCGGGTGTCGTTCCCGCGCTCAAGATGACCGGACGCGGCGTGGAGTCGCGCCTCCGGCGGCTCGCCGCGGGGGGCGGCGGCCCGCGGTTCGGCAGGCTCTGGGCGGGGGTGCTCGTCGCCCAGGTGGCGGTCACCGTCGCCTTCCCCGCGACCGCCTTCTTCGTGCGGCGGAACGTGGTGCAGCTGCAGTCGATGGAGGTCGGGTTCCCGGCAGGGGCGTACCTCTCGGCCCGGATCGAGACGGACCCGGACGCCGTGCCCGACGCGCCGGACGGAGCGTCCCGGGAACAGCTCGTCGCGCGGCAGGGCTCCGTCGCCCGGGAGCTGCGGCTGCGACTCGCCGCCGAGCCGGGCGTGGCCGGGGTGACCTTCACCGACCGGCTGCCGCGGACGCATCACCCCCAGCGCTGGGTCGAGGTGGACGACGGCGGATCGGTCGCGCCGGACTCGGACCGGGGCCATCCCGTGACGAGCGCGTCGGTGGACCTGGACTACTTCGACGTCCTGGGCGCGCCCGTCCTCTCGGGCCGCGGCTTCCGCTCCGGCGATATTGAGGCGGATGCGCGGACCGTCGTCGTGAACCAGTCCTTCGTCCGCCGGGTGCTGGGCGGCCGTAACTCGGTCGGGCGGCGGGTGCGCTACGGGGTGCGTCCGGGACAGGAGCCGGGGCCCTGGTACGAGATCGTCGGCGTGGTGAGGGACCTGGGGATGGTCGCCGACGACCCGGGCAATGGCGCGGGCCTGTACCACGCGGCGGCCCCGGGCGCGACCTTCCCGGTGTACATAGCCGTGCACGCGAGGGGGAGCGCGGAGGCGCTGGCGCCGAGGCTGCGCGCGGTCGCCGCCGGGCTGGACCCGACGCTGCGGGTCCACGAGCTGCTGCCCCTGAGCGAGGTGGGGGCGACGCTGTGGATGGAGTTCGACTTCCTGTGGCGGCTCCTCGTCGTGGTGAGCGCGGTCGCCCTGCTCCTCTCGCTCGCGGGGATCTACGCGGTCACGTCGTTCGCCGTGTCGCGGCGCACGCGCGAGATCGGGATCCGCGTCGCGATGGGGGCGGACGCGCGGCGCGTCGTCGGGGCCGTGTTCGCGCGACCGCTCGCGCAGGTGGGGCTCGGCGTTCTCGTCGGGGGGTGTCTGACCGCCGCCCTCGCCTACGGCGTGATGAGGGGCGCGCTCTGGCCGAAGGGAGCCGCGCTGGTGGTGGCCTACGCGGCACTCATGCTGGGGGTGTGCGTGCTCGCGTGCGTCGTGCCCACGCGGCGTGCGTTGCGGATCGAGCCGACGGACGCGCTGAGGGCGGATGCGTAGGCGTGGCTTTTGAAGAAGCCGGGGGCTATCTCCGAGCGGCCGCATCGGATACGATCACCGGATCTTGTGCGTACGGACGGGGCCGACCCTCACCTCCCCAGCGGATGATTACGCGGGCGAAGCTCGACATCTACCGGAGACACCTCGCGGACCCGGAGCTCCGTGGAGTTTCGCGGCAGGAAGCGGAGATCATGGGTGAGGATTGGGAGCGGATCGACTACCTGCGGCTCACCCTGTCGCACGTCAAGGACGGGCTCGCTACGCCCGCCTACGCCCGGAGTGCCTGGGATCTGCTGGGAGAGCTGGCCGCGGGCGCGGACGTCGCCCGGGAACTCTGGGTATTCGAGTGAGAGGCCGATACGCCGCCTACGGCCGTCAGTGTCCGACATTTCCGGTGACATCCGGGCTCGCCCACTCGACCTGCGGGAGCTTTTCCAGCTTTTCGATTATCGTCGCGAGTTCTTGGTCTGTCGAAGGATTCGAGACTGGAATGTGCACGTAGTAAATTCCGCCGAGTCCTCCTATGACGGACCCTCCAGCAAGGTCCAGGGCAACCTGCTTCTCCTGTACGGTCGCTCCGGAACGGAAGCTCACCAAAACTACATCCGGCGGGAACGGCCCCGCGTAGTTCGGACCTTCATAGACCTGCCGCGCTCGCGCATATAGCACGTCCACAGAATCGGCACTGATCGTAAAACCCTGTGGTGCCTCATCAGGGATCGACGGCTCTCCCGGGACAGGACCAAACACCCACAGCTTGAACGAAGCGGCGTTCACGGTATTCGGCCAGGCGAAGCGCCAGGTCCGGACTGAACTGGTATCTCCCGGTCGAACGATCTCGGAATACTTCCAGTACGCCTGGTCAATTTGAGTCGGGTTCGTGGTACCGTCGGCGTTGAGGATTCGCACTGTGCCGGTGTCCCCCGAACTGTAGTACGCCTTGACCGTAGGACCTTCCGCGACGAGAACCTTGAAGCCGGCAATCGTCGAGCCATCATGGGTCCCCAGCGGCAATGGCAACAGGTTCTCGATCGCCATATCCATCTCCAGCGTGGCCAATACCGTATCTCTGCAGGATGCAAACTGCACGAACCCAACCTTCGAAGTGGGTTCACGGGCACCGTCTCGCTGTGGCTCCGAGAGAGATCTGCAGACGATTCGCTGATCGGGCTGCTGGATCGTGCATTCGAACTGCGCGATCAAGCGGTCGATGGGGTCAGGAGGCACCGCAATGGGGGCCCTGATCGAGAAAAGGTTATCCTCACTGCCAAGTAAGATGAGCGCAAACAGGATCAATTCCATTGATCTCAAGGGGAGGGCGAATGTAGAACTGCGTGGCGGTTTGTGGGATTACCAACCATGCCGTCCGGCAACTTGCTTACGGAGAGTTCAGCCGAGAAAGCGAGCCGCGGACGCGGACGTCGCCCGCGAACCCTGGAACTCGCGTGAGAGGCACGCGCGTCGCCTACGATACACGCAGATCCGAGGTCGGCGCGGTTGAGCCCACATCGCACTCGCCAGGACGCGACCCGGGGCCGAGCACATCCCGTAGGACACTCTCCAGCGCGGGGCGATGGCGTCGCACCTTCCAGCGGGCAAAGACGGCCAGGGCAACCGCAGCCGCGAGCACCAGTGTGGGGGGACCGGCGATCTCGATCCAGCTGCGCGGGTAGGGATTCGTGGACCAGGTCGAGCCCGGCGCGGCTACGAAGCTGAGAAACAGCATCCAGGCGAAGGCCACGAAGTAGATGAACAGGGCGTAGCCGTGGAATCGGAACGACACGTGGACACGGCTGCCTTCCGGAGTGCGCCGGATCGCCCCTTTGCACAGGAGAAAAAACGGGTGCACCGTACCCGCTCGTGGACGTAACTGGAAGCAGAATCCGTATCGTGTCACCTCCCCGACATAGCGGCTCGATCCCGGGAGTGACGGAGCGTGGGAGGGCATCCAGTTCGTCCCGTTTGCGAACGGGGGAGGAAGACCGACGTTGTCCACCACCTCCGCGAGCCGGTCCCGGATCTGCTCAGGCGTGGCGTCGGTCTGCCAAACCGATGAATACGACGGGGTCATGGGAAGGAGTTCGGGCAAGCCGGGCCCTGCGGCAGCGTCATACCTGCCGCCCACAGGGTCCAGGTAGGTCTGGAGCTTGTGCTCGTGGCAGACCGATATGCAGATGGAAGTTGTGTAGACAAGGAATCAGCTGTGCGATCTCCAACGCCGCCCGTACGAGCTGGGGCCGCGCTTTCCGCGACCCCAGCTCGTCGGTACCTCCTTCAACCCGGATCCTGCATCAGCGAGCAAGGGACGAGTTTGTAAATCAGCTTGTCAGATGGATATAGCTGACAGATCCAGCGACCTCCCGCTTCACCCGCCGGGTGAAAGCGGAGAGCGACTCCAGAGATCGGATAAGCCAGATCCCACCTTGCGAATCGCCTCATCCAGATCTCAAGCGTTGCAGGATCCGGGTTCAAAGCATCAGTTCGCCTGCTGCCTCCGCTCCGCCGAGGCGTCGCGGACCGGCCGGAACTCGGAAGTCTCGCGATAGTTCGGCCACTCCTGCGAGTTCGCCAGGTCCCGCCCCATGCGCTGGAGCACGGCCAGGTCCTGCGCCATCCCCTGCAGGTTCCACGACGCCGGGTCGAACTCGTCCGCGGGCTGGTGGTAGCGGTCGCGCCGGTACGCCTCGTCCGCGGCGTCGCCCGCGGTGGTGCCGCCCTCCAGCAGGTCCACGCCGCTGCCGATGTACAGCATCGGGACGCCGCGCTTCGCCATGGGGAAGTGGTCCGAGCGGTAGAAGTAGCCGGCCTCCGGGCTCGGGTCGCGCGCCACCACCCGTCCGCCGACCGTGAGGATGCGCTCCAGGCGGTCCTCCAACTCGCTCTGCCCGTAGCCCACCACCAGCACGTCGCGCGCGGGACCCGTGGGCGACATGGCGTCGATGTTGAAGCCCGCCACCGTGGTCTCCAGCGGATACACCGGGTTCGACGCGTAGTACTCCGAGCCGAGCAGCCCCTTCTCCTCCGCCGTCCAGGCGGCGAACACCACCGAGCGCTCCGGGCGCGGCCCGGCGGCGAAGGCGCGCGCCACCTCGATCAGCGCCGCGATCCCCGTCGCGTTGTCCACCGCGCCGTTGTAGATGCTGTCGCCGCGCGCGTCGGGAGCGCCGATCCCCAGGTGGTCCCAGTGGCCGCCGTAGAGGATCGTCTCGTTGGGGCGCGCGCTTCCCGGCAGCCGGCCGATCACGTTCTTGGAGCGGATGGTGGCGCGCCGCACCTCGTAGTTCGCCGAGAAGGTGGCGTCGCCCAGCGCGACCGGGCGGAACTCGCGCGTCTGCGCCAGGCGCTTCAGCGCCTCGAAGTCCTGGCCCGCGGCCCGGAACAGCTCCACCGCCACGTCGCGCTGGATCCACCCCTCCAGCGACGGGTGGACCTCCGCCGGGTTCGCCCGCACGATGTCGAACATCGTGTTGGTGTTGGAGTTCTTCACCGTGGCCCAGCCGTAGGAGGCCGGCGCCGTCTCGTGAACGATGAGAAGCCCCGCCAGCCCCTGCCGCGCGGCCTCCTCGTACTTGTAGGTCCAGCGGCCGTAGTACGTCATGGCCTTGCCGCCGAAGTCGCCCTCGCCCGTCTCGAAGTCGGGATCGTTGATGAGCACGATCCCCACCTTGCCGCGCAGGTCCTGACCCTTGAAGTCGTCCCAGTTCCGCTCCGGCGCCTTCACACCATAGCCCAGGAACACCAGCGGAGCGTTCTCGATGCGGACGCGGTCGACGTTCAGCATGCTGGCACGCACCGCCACCTCCTCGCCCTGCGTCAGCGACCGGCGGCTGCCGCCCACGGCGAGCGCGAGCTGCGGGGTGCCCACGATGACCGACTGGTTGAGGGGCACCTCCTGGAACCAGCTCCCGTTCGGGCCGCCCGGCTCCAGGCCCGCCAGGCGGAACTGCTCGGAGATGTAGGCCACGGTCTTCTCCTCGCCGGGCGTCGCGGGCCCCCGGCCCTCGAACTCGTCGGAGGAGAGGACGCGGATGTGCGCCTCCAGGCGCGCGGGGTCGATCGACGGCGCGGCGGTCGCGGCCTGGCGTGCGGCCGGGGCGCCTGCGGACGGTCCGGCCTCCAGCGCGCCCTGCTGCGCCGCGGGGGCGCAGGCGGCGAGGGCCAGGACGGGAACGGTGGACCTGAGAAGCCTCATTGCGGATCCTCCCTGCGATCTCGACGGGTGAAAGTCACTCGGAGCTTCGATGCCGACAAAGATCGTCTCCTTCCGCCTCTCGTGCCAGGAGTACCGGAGCGGGCCCCTCACCCCGGCACGTTCCGGCGCAGCTCCTCCAGCCACACCGTCGCCTCCGAGTCGCTGGGCGCCCGCCAGTCGCCGCGGGGCGAGAGCGACCCGCCGGAGCCCACCTTGGGGCCGTTGGGAAGCGCCGAGCGCTTGAACTGGCTCGTCCTGAAGAAGCGCCACAGGAACACCTCCAGCCAGCGTCGGATGGCGGCGAGGTCGTACTCGTTGCGCGCCTCCCCCGCGATGAACTCCGGCCACGGCCCCCGCTCCCGGTCGCCCCAGGCGTGGTGCGCCAGGAAGGCCACCTTGCTGGGACGGAAGCCGAATCGGGAGACGTAGTACAGGTTGAAGTCCTGCAGCTCGTACGGCCCGATCTTCTCCTGCGTGCTCTGGACGTCTCCCTCGCCGTCCTCCTCCCCGGCGGGGACCAGCTCCGGGGAGATCTCCGTGTCCAGGATGGACTGGAGGATGCGGCCCGCGTCCGGGTCGAACTGCCCCGTCTGCACCACCCAGCGGATGAGGTGCTGGATCAGCGTCTTGGGGACGGAGGCGTTGACGTTGTAGTGCGACATCTGGTCGCCCACCCCGTAGGTGCACCACCCCAGCGCCAGCTCGCTCAGGTCCCCCGTCCCCAGCACCAGCGCGTCGTGGAAGTTCGCCAGGCGGAAGAGGTGCGAGGTGCGCTCCCCCGCCTGCACGTTCTCGAAGGTGACGTCGTACACCGGCTCCCCCTCCGCGAAGGGGTGCCCGATGTCGCGGAGCATCTGCATGGCCGAGGGGCGGATGTCGATCTCGCGCGCCGTGACCCCCAGCGCCTCCATCAGCGCGAGCGCGTTCTCGCGCGTGCGGCCGCTGGTGGCGAAGCCGGGCATGGTGTAGCCCAGGATGTTCTCGCGCGGCAGCCCCAGCCGGTCCATCGTTTTCGCCGCCACGATCAGCGCGTGCGTGGAGTCCAGCCCGCCCGAGACGCCGATCACCACCCGGTCGATCCCAGTGGCCGCGAGGCGCTTCATCAGCCCGTGGACCTGGATGTTGTACGCCTCGAAGCAGCGCTCGTCGCGCACCGCCGGGTCCGCCGGGACGTAGGGGAAGCGCTGGACGGTCCGCTCCAGCGGGACCTCGCCCTCCGGCACCCGGAACTCGAACGGCACCCGGCGGACGGCGCGGACCCGCTCGCGGTGCTCGCCCACCGCGTCGTTGAACGACGTCATCCGCATGCGGTCCTGCGCCAGCCGGTCGAGGTCCACGTCCGTCACGATCATGTGCTCCTCCGGGGCGAAGCGCGGGCTCTCGGCCAGGAGGTCGTCGTTCTCGTACACCAGCGCGTGCCCGTCCCAGGCCAGGTCCGTGGTGGACTCGCCGGGGCCCGCAGCGGCGTACAGGTACGCGGCGATGCACCGGCCGGACTGCGACGCGCACAGGTTCCTCCGGTACTCCGCCTTCCCCACGGTGATGTTGCTGGCGGAGAGGTTGGCGAGCACCGTCGCCCCGGCCAGCGCCGCCCAGGTGCTGGGCGGAACCGGCGTCCACACGTCCTCGCAGATCTCCACGTGGAGGGCGAACCCGTCCACGTTCACCGCGTCGAACACCAGGTCCGCGCCGAAGGGGACCGCCCCGCCCAGGAAGCGCACCTCGCGCGAGACGGCGAAGCCGCCGGGCGTGAACTGCCGCCGCTCGTAGAACTCGCGGTAGTTGGGGAGGTAGCTCTTGGGGACGATCCCCAGCACCCGCCCCCGGTACACCACCACCGCGCAGTTGAAGAGCTTCCCCTCGAAGCGGAGCGGCGCGCCCACCAGCAACACGGGGCTCAGCTCCGCGCTCCCCTCCACCACCCGCGCGACCGCCGCCTCCACGGCCTCCAGGAGGGCGTCCTGGTGGAAGAGGTCGTCGCAGGTGTACGCGGAGATCCCCAGCTCCGGGAAGAGCGCCACCGCGGCCCGCCGCGCGGAGGCTTCCCGCGCCAGGCCGAGGGTGCGCTCCGCGTTGAACGCCGGGTCGGCCACGCGCAGCGAGGGGACGCAGACCGCCACGCGGGCGAAGCCGTGGGAGTAGATGGAGTGGAAGGGGCGGTTCTCCAAGGCGGTACCGGGGTCGGGGTTCGTCGCGCCGCGGGAGGGCCGCGGCTTTCCCGCGCCTCAGGCAAGACCGGTTCCGCCCGTCCGCAGCCGCCGCGCCGCGTCGTGGAGCACGCCGAGCTGCCCCGCCACGCGCTCGAGCTGGGCGCGGAGGAGCGGGTCGCCCGCCGGGGGGAAGGGGGGCGGGAGCGGCGCGGGCGGGCGGCGCGCCTCCAGCGCGTCCGCCAGGTCGTCCAGCACCCGCTCCGCCACCGCCCCGAACGCCTCCGCCTCCCCGCGCCCCAGCGCGCCCTGCCCGCCCAGGATGGCGAGCGCGGCGAGGGACCCGCCGAGCCGGCGCCCGTAGGCGAGCAGCGTCATCCACGACTCCAGCTCGTCCGTCCGCCCGGCGGGGGCGCTCGCGAGCTGCTCCAGCCACGCCTCCGCGTTCAGGATCGCCGCGCCCAGCCGCCGCCGCGCCGCGATCACGCGGGCCACCGCCGCCTCCCCGCCGTCGCCGAGCCGCTCGACCGCGGCGTGGAGGTAGTCCCGGTCCGCCCGCAGCACCGCCGACACCTCCGCGGGGAGCCGGTCCCGCTCGGGGGTGGGCCAGAGCAGCGCCGCCCCCACCAGCGCCAGGAGGCCGCCCAGGAAGGTGTCGGCCACCCTCACCCCCGCCAGGTGCCACTCGCCCGTACTCACCTCCGCCAGCAGGACGAAGGTGGGGGTGAGGAACACCAGGTACAGCACGGCGTTGATGGGGAAGACGGCGACGCTGACCGCCGCCAGCACGAACACCAGCGCCAGGATCCCCCGCGGGTCGTGCACCCCCCACGCGATCCCCGCCGCGATGATCCCCCCCAGCATGGTGCCGAGGGCCCGCTCCATCGCGCGCTGCACCGTGGCGCCGGTGTACGGCTGCAGGACGATGAGCACGGTCAGCGTCACCCAGTAGCCGCGCTCCAGCCCCAGCGCCTGCGTGGCCCCCATCGCCGCGGCCACCGTGATCCCGGCGCGCAGCGCGTGCCGGAGGAGCGCCGAGTCCGGTGCCAGGCTCTCCCGCAGGGGGAGGAGCGGGTCCCCCTCCTCCGCGGGGATCCGGGGGGTGGACACGGGCGCCTCGGGGACCGGGAGGCCGTCCCGGAACCCCCCCGCGATCTCCAGGGCGGCGCGGACGAACTCCGAGAGCCGCGACAGGAGCGTCCCGGCCAGCCCCGCCGGAAGGCGCGCGGGCTCCGGCGGGCGCGGCACGGCCGGCGTCCGTCCCTCGCTCTCCACCAGGGAGGCGCACTCCCGCAGGGCCGCCGCGAGGCGGGCGAGTTCGCGCTCCGCCGCGTCCCGCTCGTCCGCCTCGCTCCCCTCCAGCACGTCCCCCAGCGCCACCAGGGTGGCGAGGACCCGGTCCGCGGTCTCCAGGAGCACCAGCACCCGCTCCCCCCGGACGGTTTCGCCCAGGCGCCCGCGGCGGATGGCCGCGAGCGTGGCGCGCGCCTCCTCCACTGCTTTCCGCGCCCGGAGGAAGGCGCTCGACCCGCGGACGTCCGGGGCCCCTTCCTCGACCGGGTGGGCCAGCGCCGCGGCGTAGTCCGCCAGGTTCCGGTAGCACGCCGCCACGGAGAGCACGGCGGGACGGTAGAAGCGGACCGGCCAGAAGGCCAGGGAGAGGAGCATCGCCCAGGCGCCGCCCGCCAGCACCCAGGCCGCGCGCTCCAGGGGCTCCCCCGGAGTGGCCGCGGGGGTGGAGAGCGACACCACGAACAGCACGCTCGCCATGACGCCGAGGGTCCCGGATGCTGCCCCGTAGGCGCGGGCCAGGCTGGCGGCCACGGTCCACACGAGCACGGCGGGAACCGCGGCGGCGGGGTAGCGGCTCGCGAACGCGGCGACCGCCGCCGCGAAGGCCGCGGCCACGGCGAGCGTCCCCATGGACCGCGCGCGGGTGCGGTACGCGCCGCCGCCGTCCGCCCGCGAGACCATGAACCCGGCGATCCCCGCCCACATGGCGTGCGGCACCCCCAGCAGGTATCCCACCACCAGCGGGGCGACGGTGGCCGTGGCCGTCCTCAGCCCGGCGGCGACCGCCGGGCGGGTGGCCGCGGGACGGGCCGAGGCGCGCAGCGACTCCGCGAGGCGCCGACCGAGCCCCGGGCGGCCCGGAGGGGGAGGGGATGCGTCCGTGTAAGGCATGCCGGCCCGTCCAGCAACATGCGTGCGTGGCTCGCGGGCGCCCACGGTGCGGCCGGCTACGGGGCGGAGCCCGCGCCGGGAGCCGCCTCCGGCGCGGGGACCGGCGGCACGTCCGGCGCGGACCGGGCGCGGAGGTAGAGGACCAGCCCCGCCAGCGTGAGCGCGACCCCGGCCGTCCCCGCGGGCCCCGGGAGTACCGCGCCCAGGAGGAGCACCTCGCCCAGGAGCGAGAAGACCACCTCCGTGGACTGCGTGGAGTCCACCGCGGCCAGCTCGTACGCGTCGCGGGCCTGGTGGCGCGCGTGGAGGAAAAGGGTGGTCGCCACCACCCCGGAGAGCACGGCCACCAGCGCGGTGCTCCCCACCTGGCCCGCGGAGGGGAGCGGCGGCCGCACCGCGAGCGCCAGGACCACCCAGAGCGGCACCGAGCCCAGCGTCATGAGCCAGACGGTGGCGAAGCGGTCGTCCAGCACCGGGTCCGCGAGGGCCGGGATCCGCCCGCGGCCGCCGTGCTTGGCCTCCCACACCATCTGGTTCCCCAGCGGATAGGCGAACGCCGCCACCACCACCGGGAGCGCCCCCAGCATCACCTCGGCGGCGGTCGCTCCGCCCGCGTGCTCCGCGTTCACCAGCAGGATCCCCGCGAAGATCAGCAGCGTCAGCATCACCCCCCGCGCGGGGACACGCCGCCCGAACCCCAGCAGCACCAGCGGCGTCGCCAGGAGCGTCACCTGCCAGGTGGCCGCCACCACCCACGCGGCGGCGTACGCGGAGCTGAAGGCGATCAGCGCGTAGAACACCCCGAACCCCACGCTCCCCGCCACGGTCCAGAACACCCGGTGGCGGAGGAAAAGGGCCCACGCCGCCCCCACCCCGCGGACGCCCCGCGTCGCCAGGAGCCAGCCGGTGAGCAGGAGCAGCATCCAGCCGTAGCGAAGGCTCGCCGTCCACACCCAGTGCCCCCCCTCCAGGCTCATGGCCCGGTTGAGGACGAAGGTGCTGCTGAAGAAGAGCGCCGAGAGCGTTCCCAGCGCGAGGAGTCGGACCATGGCGCGCGTCGTTCCGAGGATGTGTCCGCCGCCGCCCGGGGCCGCGTCGGGAAAGGGGAAACTGCACCTAGCACCGCACTTGCGGAAGGGGCGCCCGCACAGGGGAGCCAACCACGAGCGGAAACAGCGGAGGCGACGGATGCGCTGGATCGGAGGCAGGCGAAGCGGAAACCTCGAGGACCGCCGGGGGATGGGGGGCGGTGCGGTCGTCGGGGGCGGGATCGGGGCGGTGGTGATCGCCCTGGTCGCCATGTTCCTGGGCGTGGACCCCGGTACGGTCCTGCAGACCGGCCCCGCAGAGGGCGCCCCGGGCGGCGGACCCTCCGGCGCCCCACCCGCGGACTCCCTGGGCGAGTTCGTGGACCGCGTCCTGGCGAACACCGAGGACGTGTGGAACGCGGTCCTCCCCCAGGCGGCCGGGCAGCCGTACGAGGAGCCCCGGCTGGTGCTCTTCAGCGGGGCCACCCGGACCGCGTGCGGGCTCGGCCAGTCCGCGATGGGGCCGTTCTACTGCCCCCCGGACCGGAGCGTCTACATCGACCTGAGCTTCTATCGCGACCTCCGCACCCGGCTGGGCGCGCCGGGCGACTTCGCCCAGGCGTACGTGATCGCCCACGAGGTGGGGCACCACATACAGAACCTGCTGGGGATCTCCGGCCAGGTGCAGGCCGCGCAGCAGAGCATGGGCCGGACCGAGGCCAACGAGCTTTCCGTGCGGCTGGAGCTGCAGGCGGACTGCCTGGCCGGGGTCTGGGGGTACCACGCCCCGCGCACGGGGCAGGTGGTGCTGGAGGACGGCGACGTGGAGGAGGCGCTGGGCGCCGCCAGCGCCATCGGCGACGACCGCCTCCAGCAGCAGGGGCAGGGGCGCGTGGTCCCCGAGAGCTTCACGCACGGCACCTCGGAGCAGCGCGTGCGCTGGTTCCGGCGGGGCTTCGAGAGCGGCGACGTGCGCGCCTGCGACACCTTCGACGCGGCCCGGCTGTAGCGCGGCGGCCCCGGCGCGCTTCCTGCGGCCCGGACACTCCCACCTCAACCATGGAGGTCGTCATGGATCGAGACCAGGAGCGCCGGGACCGGGATCGGGAGCGCCCGCCCGGGAAGCCCGGCCCGGAGCGCGGCGCCGCCGGACGGAAGCCGCCCGCGAAGCGCGCGTCGAGCAAGGGGAACCTCGACATCGAGGCCAGCGGCACGGACGGGAAGGGGACCGGGAGGACGGGCGAGGACGCGGGAGGCTACGGCCCCATCCCCGGGAGCGAGGGAGGCATCTGAGCGCGGGAACACGCAACGAAACGGCGCCCCCACCGGGATCTCCCGGTGGGGGCGCCGTGTGCGTGAGGGATGCGAGCCCGGAGGGGCGAGACCCGGGGTCGTTTCCGGGGCTCGCCGCCGTCACACACGGTCGTGTCGTGTGTTACGGCGCCGCAGCCCGACCCCCGCGCCCGCGGGGGTCACGCCCGAACCCGCAGTCAAGCCTCTACCGCGATCCCGCCCGCTGCTCCGCTAGGCGGAGCGCCTCGTAGGCGTTCACCACCCCGCCGGTCGCGGACAGCTCCGCGAAGGCCACCGGCGCGCCCTCCTCGCCGGGACGCACCACCCGCCGGTCCGGGAAGCGCGTGGCCGAGTCCAGGATGACCTGCTTCACCTGCTCCGGCGTGAGCTGCGGGTAGTACGACAGGATCAGGGCAGCCAGCCCCGTCACCACGGGAGCCGCCATGCTGGTGCCCTGGTTGCGCTCGTAGCCGTTCCCCGGGACCGTGGAGAGGATGCTCACCCCCGGCGCGAACACGTCCACCCGGGTATGGCTGTAGTTGGAGAAGGTGGCCGCCAGCGTGTCCGCCGAGTAGCCCGAGGCGCCCACCTCGATCCACAGCCGAGGCTGTCCGCCCGCCTGCAGGTCGCGCACGGGGAAGCTGGGCTCCGTGTCCAGGTTCGCGCCGTCGTTCCCGGCGGCGTGCACCATCAGCACCCCCTTGGAGTCCGCGTAGCGCACCGCCTCGTCCACCAGCCCCTTCTGGGGCGAGTGCGCCTTCCCGAAGCTCATGTTGATGACCTTCGCGCCGTTGTCCACGGCGTAGCGGATGGCGTTCGCCACGTCCTTGTCGCGCTCGTCGCCGTCCGGCACCACCCGGAGGGGCATGATGCGCACGGCCGAGGCGATCCCGTCCACCCCGATGCCGTTGTCCCGCTTCGCCGCCACGATCCCCGCCACGTGGGTGCCGTGGCTGGCGTCGGGGCCCTTCACGTCGCTGTTGCCGTAGAAGCGGTCCGCGGGGTCGTCGTAGTTGTCGCCGACCACGGTGCGCGGGTCGAAGTCCGGGTTGAGGCCGTTCCGCAGGCGCCCCTCCAGCCGCACCAGCTCCTCGTCCACCCGCTTCGGGGTGATCCCCGCCGAGGCGAGCTGCAGGTACGCCTGCCGGGCCTGCACCACGTCCATCCTCACCGGGCGGAGCGCCGAGACGTTCTCCAAGGTGAGGGAGTCGGAGCCCACCTCGCGCTTCAGCAGCACCACGAAGCGGTCCACCGCCGTCTTGATCCCCTGCACCTGCTGGATCTGCTCCCGCGTCTGGGCGATCTCGGAGTCCAGCTCGGCCTTGGCCTCCCGGTAGCGCGCCAGCTCCGCGCGCCCGGCGGCGTTCAGGGTGTCGGGGCTGGCGCCCTCGTAGCGGCGGAGCCCGGCGTAGACGCGCGTCACCTCGTAGGTGTCCTGGTGGACGTTCCGGCCGTCGCGCCCGCCGATGAAGTTCCAGCCGTGGACGTCGTCCACGAAACCGTTGCCGTCGTCGTCGATCCCGTTCCCCGGGATCTCACGCTCGTTGACCCAGACGTTGTCGCGGAGGTCCTCGTGGTCCACGTCCACCCCGGTGTCGAGGATGGCGACCACCACCGTCTGCGCGGGCTGCTTCCCGGCCAGGAGCTCCCGGTACGCGCGGTCCGCCCCGGTGCCGGGGTAGAGTGCCCCGCCCGCCTGGTCGAGGAGCCACCAGTTGGCGGGGGGCAGGCCGAGCGCCTCGTCGGGCTCGACCGCGGGAGCGGGTGCGGGGGTCGAAGCGGGCGCCGGGGCCTGGACGGCCGGCGGCCGCGGAGCCGGCTGCTGCGAGCCGGCCGGGCCCAGGGTCTGCGCCGGGGCGCACGCCCCGAGGGCGAGCAGCAGTATCCCGGGAAGACGGAATGTCCTCATCACGAAGTTCCTCCGGATCGGGAAAAGGAGGTGCGCGGAGCACCCCCGTCTTGCGGGCGAGCCTGTGGCCGCGGCACGCGCGGCGAGGTGCCGATCTCGACATCCCCTGTACCGCCGAGGGGAACAGGAGATCCGTTTCCCCGGGCGCGAGACGACCCCTCACGCAAGAAGCGCGGCACCGGCGGCGGACCCGCCGCGCCCCTTCCAACCTCCGGGCGCCCCCACCCGTCCAACCCCTCGAAACGACGCGATCGACCCACACCCGGAGCCGCATCCATGCCACGATACGCCGCCCGCGCCGCGCTCGCCGCGGCCTTCCTCGCCCTGGTCCCTGCCGTCGCGTCCGCCCAGGACGCCGCCTCCGTCCGCTGGACCGTCGACGACGTCGGCACGCGCGGCACGGTGCAGCTCGGGCTGGGCTACACGACCCCGCGCGGAGGCCAGGGGACGACCAGCCGCTCCGCCCCGCTCCGCGCCCTGGAGGGGCTGGGGGCGGCGCAGCTCTCCTCTTCGCGGGGGACGCAGGTGAGCTTCCGGATCCGCCGCGACGCGGGCGTCTTCGACTGCGAGGGGTGGGCGCGCCAGGGCCGGGGCTCCGGCCACTGCGACTTCCTCCCCGAATCGGGCTACGCCACGCGGCTCGCGCGGCTCGGGATCGGCCGGCCCACACCGTGGCAGCAGTTCTCGCTGGCGGTCCACGACGTGAGCATGGCGTACGTGGACGAGCTGGAGTCGCAGCGGTACGCCCGCCCCACGGTGGCGGAGCTGGTGCGCGCGGGAGAGCACGGAGCCGGGCTGGACTACCTGCGGGGGATGGGTGCGGCCGGCTACCGACTGGGGTTCATCGCGGAGCTGGTGCGGATGCGGGACCACGGGGTGGACCCCGCGTACGTGCGGGAACTGGCCGCGGCGGGGATCCGCGACCCGTCGGCGCGCGGACTGGTCCGCCTCCGCGACCATGGCGTCACGCCGGAGTTCGTCCGGGAGATGGCGGCGCTCGGCTACCGCGGGCTGGGCCCCGAGGAGCTGGTGAGGCTCCGCGACCACGGGGTGACCCCCGACTTCGTGCGCGAGATGAGGTCGCTGGGGTACGACCGCCTCTCCACGAGCCAGCTCGTCACCCTCCGCGACCACGGCGTCACGCCGGAGTTCGTCCGCCGCGCCAACGCCCGCGCCGGCACCCGCCGTCCGGTGGGCGAGCTTGTGAGCCTTCGCGCCCGCGGCGAGCGTGGAGGCCGTTGATCAATCGCGTGACTCGGCGTTGGACCCTGCGCGGCTCACTGCGGCGTGAAACGACCACGCCTCATTGCGCTGCTCGGGTCCGCCTTGAGTCACACGATTTCTCTGCCGGCCGGGGTTTCTGAAAAACCTTCCAGACGGCGCTATTTCCGCTTCCGGGCGCTCCCGGCGCTCCGCGCGACGGCGAGCGCCTTCTCCACCCAGGGGCGCAGCGCGTCCGGGCTCTCCAGCAGGTCGCCGGGAAGCTCGTGGTAGCGCATGGGCGGCGACTCCTCCCCGAAGGGGCGGAAGGGTCCCATCCCGGCGCGCTCGAAGTCGGCGCGGTTGGAGTCGTCGGTCTTGAAGTAGACCGCCTCGCCGGACATCAGCGCGAAGAAGCGCCCCCCGGAGTAGATGCCGACGCCCCCGAACATGGCCCGGGAGGTCACCGGCGCCACCCGGCCGAGCTGCTCCAGCACGTATTCCCGGAACTCGCGGCTCACCGCCATCCGTCGTCCCTCCGTGGTTCTCCGTTTCCGGGCGGGCGGATCACCCTCCCGGGTGCCCCCGCCCGATCAGGAGCGTCCCGGCCGCGAGACCGAGCAGCGCGACCGCCAGGAAGCTCCGCGCCGCCAGCCGGCTGCGCCCCTCCGAGAGCACCGCGAGCACGACGGCGAGGAGGACGGCCGGGATGATCAGCCCCGGCCAGTGCGCGGCGCCCGCCTCCAGCGAGAGCCGCGCCTGCTGCCCGAGGAGGACCACGCTGAAGACCGCCAGCGCCACCAGCAGGCCCTCGCGGAACCGGCACAGCACCCGGGCGAGCGTTTCCCGGCGTGTCCTCATCGTCGAAAGGTTCCCGGAGGAGGGTGGGGATCCGCGCCCGCGGCGGAGGGAGCCGGGCGGGCCGAGGCGTACCGTTCACCCGCCGGATGGGTCTCCGGCGGGCGCGGCGAGGAGAGGATAGGGGTTCCGGGCCTCGCCCGCCATCCCGTAGATGCCGTAGTGGAGGTGGCAGGGCGTACCCCGCGCGTTCCCGGTGTCCCCCACGTAGCCGAGCACGTCGCCCGCGCTCACCACGTCCCCCACCGAGATCTCCGCGAAGCGGCCCAGGTGCGCGTAGTAGTGCGCGTACCCGCCCGGCCCGAACACGCGGACCACCTGCCCCCCCAGCGTGTTCTCCCCCACGGTGAGCACCACCCCCTCGGTGGCGCTGTGGACCGGGTGGCCGCACGGGGCGAAGATGTCGATCCCCTCGTGGCTTCGCCCGCCGCTCCGCGCCGCGCCCCAGGTGTCCGCGAGCTGGTCGGGCCGCACCCCCTCCACCGGGACCGGGAGGGGCACGGGGAGGTCCTTCCGCAGGAGCGCGACCAGCGTCCACGCGCGACGCAGCACCGGGAACACGGCGACCGCCCCCGCGAGGAGGACGGCCGTCAGCAGCAGGGCGGAGAGGGTACGCTTCACGACCGGGTTCCGTTGAGGTGGACGACGGCGGCCCGGCGGGCCGTCCGGGGGCCGCACGCTTGAGCCGGGGACGGGCCCGGGATAGGTTTCGCCACGTCGCGCGTTTCCCCGCACTCGCCCCGCCGCCGATGAACGACCCCCGCCCGGCAGACGTCGAAGCCCGCATGGCCCACCTGGAAGCCGCGGTGGAGGAACTCCGGAGCGCCGTGCGCCGCCTGGAGGCCGCGGCGGGCCCGGCCCCGGAGCGCCCCGCCCCACCGGCACCTTCCGTACCCGCACCCGCCATCCCGCTCCGCCCGGCGGACCCACCGCCGGAGGACGAGGGCGGCTCCCGCTCCTGGCTCCCTTCCGTGGAGCCGGTGCTGAACGGGGAGTTCTGGCTGAGCAAGGTGGGGATCGGGCTCCTCCTCCTGGGCGTGGCCTTCCTCTTCAAGTACTCGATCGACCAGGGTTGGATCACCCCCGTGGTGCGCCTGGGCTTCGGGGCGGCGGTGGCGACCGCCCTCTCCGCGTGGGGGCTGCAGGTCCACCGCTCCCAGAGGAACCTGAGCCGGGTGCTCCTGGGCGGCGGGATCGGCGTCTACTACATGGTGGGGTTCGCCGCGTCGCAGCTCTACGGCCTCCTCTCCTCCCCGGCGGCGCTGGCGTACATGGCCGTCGTCACCTCCGGCGCCTTCGTCCTCTCGCTGCGCGAGGACGAGCCGCTCCTCACCATCGTGGGGACGCTGGGCGGCGTGGGAACCCCCTTCCTCCTCTACCCGCGCACCGGGAGCCTGGGCTGGCTCTCCGCGTACGTGGCGAGCATCGCGCTGTGGAACGGCGTCGTCTACGCCCGCAGGCGGTGGGACCCGGCACTGTCCGCGGCCGGCGTGGGGTGCTGGACCGCGCTGGTGAGCGGGCTGGTGGTGAGCCAGCGCGCCGGACCGCCGGACACCGCGGCGCGCTGGGCGCTCCAGGGCGCGGTGGTGCTGGTGTGGCTGGTGCTGGGCGTGCTCCCGGCCGCGCTCCACCTGCTCCGTCCCTCTCCGGCCGACACAGGCGACGGGGAGGCCGGCGGCGAGGTCGGGGTGCCGGCGGCGCTCGCCTTCGCCTCGCCGCTGGTGGCGGCGGTCTTCACCTCCGCCGTCTGGGAGCTGACCGGCCGCCAGTGGGGGACGGGGGCCGCGCTCCTGGGCGCCGCGTACGTCGCGGCGGCGCTGTGGGTGCGAGGCCGGCAGGGGGACCTGGCGGCGGTGCTGGGGCTGGCGGGGGCGATTCTGCTGTCCCTGGGCGTCGGCATCGGGACGGAGGACGAGGCCCGCATCGTCCTGCTGGCGGGAGTGGCCGCGGCGCTGCACCGGCTCGCGCCGCGGGGCCTGGGGAAGGGGGCGGCCGTGTGGGGGCACCTGGTCTTCGCGGCCCTCGGGATCGCCTTCCTCGTGCGGCTGGGGAGCCACAACCCGCTCGCCGCCCTGCTGCTGCCGGAAGGCGACGCGGGATCCGCCCCTCTCCCGTGGGTCCACCGGCTGGCGGACCTCTCCGTGCCCGCCGCGCTGCTCGCCGCCTCCGCGGGAGCCCGCGACCGCGCGGGGCGCGTGCTGCGCGCCGCGGCGATGGCGGCCTTCTTCCTCTGGGGGTGGCGGGAGCTGGCCGCGCTCCCGGGAGGCGCCGCGTACGCCTCGGTGGCGTGGGCGCTGGGAGGCGCGGGGCTGCTGGCGCTGGCCCGGCGGGGGGAGACGGAGGCGGAGCCGGTGGCGCACGCGGTGTTCGCCCTGCTGGCGGGGATCCTGGTGCGACACCTGTTCGAGGCGGACCCGCTGGCCCTCCGCGGCGGCGCGGCGCCCGGCGCCTCCGTCCTCGGCGCGCGCGGCCTGGCGGACCTGGCGGTGATCGGCACCGCCTTCTGGGCCTCCCGACTCCTCCCGCCGCGCCCCATGCGGGTGTACCGCCTGGCGGTGCACGCGGCGCTGCTGCAGTGGATCTGGCGGGAGTTCTCGGGGATGCCCGGCGGGGAGGGGATCGTGTCCGCGCTCTGGGGCGTGTACGGAGTGGCGCTGCTGGTGGTGGCGACGCTCCGCGGCTACGCCATGCTGCAGACGGTCGCCAAGCTCACCCTGCTGGTGCTCCTGGCGAAGATGTTCGTGGTGGACCTGCGGGCGCTGGAGGCGCTCTGGCGGGTGCTCCTCTTCTCCGGGCTGGGAGGGCTCTTCCTCCTCCTCAGCTACTACGTCGGCCGGCGCCGCCAGCTCCCCGTGCGACCGCCCGGGGAGGGGTGAGGAGCCTCCCCCCGCCGACCTCACGCGCGCGATCCTGCCGGATCCCGGGTCACCCCTCCAGCAGCGCCTCCAGCCGCGAAACCAGCTCCGCCTGCGCCGGGTTGATCCGGGCGCGGGCGGTCTCCGAATCGAACCAGGCGCAGCGGTCCACCTCGGGGAAGGTGAGCCACCGCCCCGACCCCCGCGGCCACTCCGTCCGCATCGTCTCGCTCCTCACCCGCTCCGGGTCCGCGTCGCCCTCCCAGGCCCAGGCGTGGACCGTCTTCCCCGCCTTCTGGCGGATGCTCCCCAGCGGGAGGAAGGGCCCCTCCGGCTCGATCCCCGTCTCCTCCCGGAACTCCCTCCGGGCCGCGGCAAGGGGGTCCTCCCCCTCCTCCACCAGCCCCTTGGGCACCGTCCACGCCCCCTCGTCCCGCCCGGCCCAGAACGGCCCGCCGGGGTGGGCCAGGAACACCTCCAGCCCGCGCTCGCCGCGCCGGAAGAGGAGGAGTCCCGCGCTCACGTTCGGGCGCTTCGCCACGCTCAGGCGCCGTCCGCCGCGAGTTGCGCCTCGCCGCGGCGGCGGCCGCCCAGCAGGGTGGCGGCGGCCATGTGCCCGGTGACGTTGGTGGTGGTGCGGAACATGTCGGGGATGGTGTCCACACCCAGCAGGATCCCGATCCCCTCCACCGGGACGCCCACCGCCAGGAGGATGGGGGCCATGATGAGGATGGAGCCCCCCGGGATCCCCGGCACGCTGAAGGTGAGGAGGATCGAGGACACGCCCACCGTGACGAGCTGCGACGGGCCGAGGTCCACCCCGTAGAGCCGGGCGATGAAGAGCACCCCGGCCGGGAGCGCGATGGCGCCGCCCAGCCGGAAGACGGAGGCCGAGAGGGGGAGGAAGAAGGAGCCGATCTCGCCCGGGAGGCGCAGCGCCCGCGAGCCCTCGATCATGGGCGGGAGGGCCGCCAGCGAGGAGCGCGCCGAGAAGGCCACCGCCTGCGCCGGGGCCGCCGCGCGCGCGAACTCGCCGATCCCCACCCGCCCCCCGAACGCGGCGAGCGGGTACAGCGCCGCGATCACCAGGAGGCAGGCCGCCACCGTCACCCCCACGTACGCGGCCACGGCCCCCGCGGCGGAGATCCCCAGCCGCGTCGCCAGGGGGAGCGCCAGCGCGAACACCCCCAGCGGCGCAAGCGCCAGGATCCAGCGCACCAGCACCAGGGTGACGTCCGAGACCGACTCCGCCACGCGCACCAGGAGATCGCGCCGCTCCGGCGCGGCGCGGGTGGCGGCGGCCCCGAAGAGCAGGGTGGCGACGATCAGGGGAAGCATCGCCCCGTCCGCCGCGGCCTTCACGGGGTTGGAGGGGACCAGGCCGGTGAGCCACTCCGCGAAGCCGGGGACCTTCGCCTCCACGGGAGCGGTGGCGCCCCGGAGCGACGCCGCGGCCACGGGGTCGATCCCCACGCGGGCCAGGAGCGGCGGCGCCATCGCCAGGGCGAGGGCGGCGGCCGCGGCCAGGAGGACCGCGAAGAGCGCGAGCGCCCGCGCTCCGATCTTCCCGATCCCCGCCCCGCCGGCGGCCACCCCCGCGAAGAGCAGCGACACCACCAGCGGCACCACCGTCATCTGGATGGCGCGGGTCCAGAGCGTCCCGAGCGGCTCGATCCACAGGGCGGCCTCGCGGAGGGCGGGGCTCCCGGCGGCGGCGGCCCACGCCCCGATCCCCAGCCCGCCCGCGAGGCCAAGCAGTACACGCGTAGTGAGAGACATGGGGCTATGCTACGCCGCCGACGGGGGCGGGCGCAACGGGCCGCGCCGCCGCGGCCCGCGCACCCCCGTTCCGGGCGCGCCCCGGGCGCTACACCATCATCCGGTCCACGTAGCACCAGCGCCAGTCCTCCCCCGGCTCGAACGAGGTCACGATGGGGTGCCCGGTCTCGTGGAAGTGCCCCGTGGCGTGCCTGTTGGGCGACGAGTCGCAGCACCCCACGTGGCCGCAGGTGTCGCAGAGGCGCAGGTGGACCCACCGGCTCCCCGTCCGCAGGCACTCCTCGCACCCCTCCGGGGTCCGCGGTCGTACGTCCGGGTCGATCCGGTCCAGGTGCGTGCACGTCTTCGCCATCGGGTCCTCCGGGCTCGGGTTTTCCTCGTTTCCGCCCTTCCTCCCTCGTCCTCGCCTACGCCACCCACCCGGCCGCGCTCAGCCGGCGGTTCAAGTCGTAGGCGGCGCTGATGAGCGCCAGGTGGGTGAACGCCTGGGGGAAGTTCCCCAGGTGCTCGCCGCTGGGCCCCAGCTCCTCGGCGTACAGCCCCAGGTGGTTGGCGTAGCCGAGCATCTTCTCGAAGAGGAAGCGCGCCTGCTGCAGGTCGCCGGAGCGGGAGAGGCACTCCACGTACCAGAAGGAGCACATGGAGAACGTCCCCTCCCGGCTCCGCAGCCCGTCCGGCGCGGCACGATCCGTACGGTAGCGGTACACCAGCGAGTCGTCCATCAGGGTGTCGTGGATGCGCCGCATCGTCGAGAGCCAGCGCGGGTCGCGGGGGGCGACGAAGCGCAGCAGGGGCATGAGCAGCGTCGCGGCGTCCACCTCGCGGGTCCCGCGGTGCTGCACGAACGCCTTCACGGACGGGTCCCAGAACTCCTCGAACACGTTGCGGTAGATCCGGTCGCGCGTCCGCCGCCAGCGCGCCAGCGGGGCGGGGACGGCGCGCTTCACCGAGAGCCGCACCGCCCGGTCCAGGGCCACCCAGCAGAGCATCCGCGAGTGGACGAACTCCTGCTTCCCCCCGCGCACCTCCCAGATCCCCTCGTCAGGGCGCTCCCAGTTTCCGCACACCCAGTCGGTGAGCCGGGAGAAGTTGGACCAGAAGTCGTACGACACGGGCTCTCCGTACTTGTCGTACAGGTAGGCGGAGTCCGCCAGCGCCCCGTACACGTCGAGCTGGAGCTGCCGGTAGGCGTCGTTGCCGACCCTCACCGGCTGCGACCCGCCGTAGCCGCGGAGGTGGGGGAGGACGGTCTCCGGAAGCTCGCGCCTTCCGTCGATCCCGTAGAGCGCCTGCAGCGGCCCGTCCGCGCCCCACTCGGACTCCTCGCAGCGCGCCTCGATCCAGCGCATGAAGGCCCCCGTCTCCTCGGTGAGCCCCAGGCGGATCAGCGCGTACAGGGTGAAGGCCGAGTCCCGGATCCAGGTGTAGCGGTAGTCCCAGTTCCGGTCGCCGCCCATCGCCTCGGGGAGCCCGAAGGTGGGCGCGGCCACGAGCGAGCCGAACTCCTCGGAGACCAGCAGCTTGAGCACCAGGGCGGAACGGTGTACCTGCTCCCGCCAGAGCCCCTGGTAGGTGGAGCGCCCGATCCACCGACGCCAGAAGTTCACCGTCTCCTTGAAGGCGATCACCAGGCGCTCCCGGTGGACGGACTCGGTCATCGAGCCGGGCCTCACCTCCTCCAGGACGAAGTGCGCCGTGTTCCCCGGCTCCAGGGTGAACTCCGCGACCCCGTCCCCCTCCTCCACCCGCAGGGGCACCGAGGAGCGCAAGCGGAGGGCCGGACACCCCGGCGCCTCGGGAACGAAGACGATCCCCTCGCTCCCCAGCTCCGCGTGGTGGCGGGAGCGGGCGTAGTCGAAGCGGGGCGCGCAGCGGGCGCGGATGCGGACGGGGCCGCGCAGCGCCTTCACCCGCCGGACGATGCGGTGGTGCTGGCGCGGCGCGTCCACGGGCATGAAGTCGGAGACCTCCGCCACCCCCTCGGGCGAGAGGAAGCGGGTGAGGAGGACGTTGGTGTCGGGGAGGTACATCTGGGTGTGGCGGGGGTTGTCCAGCACCGGCGCCAGCGAGAAGCTCCCGCCGCGCTCGCGGTCCAGGAGCGCCGCGAACACCGTGGGCGAGTCGAACCGCGGGACGCACATGAAGTCGATGGTCCCGTCCATCCCCACCAGCGCCACCGTGTGGAGATCGCCGATGACGCCGTGCTCCTCGATCTTGGGTCCGTTCACCTCGAATCTCCCTCCGTTCACGGTGGCCGGCTCCGGTCGGCCGGGACGTAGGCGCCCCGCGCGCGACCCGCTACATTGTCACGCCCGCCCCGAACCCGCAGAGACACGGAGAGGCATGCGAGACCAGTGGCACCCCGACGAGATCGCCCGCATGGGCGAGCAGGTCACCCGCTGGGCCGCCGAGTACTACGGCGGCCTCGACGACCGCCCCATCACCCCGGAGATCACCCCGGCCGAGAGCGACGCGCTCTTCGACGAGCCCATCCCGCGACGGGGCCTCGGCTTCGACGCCGCCTTCGCGGAGGTGAGGGAGAAGGTGATCCCCCACGCCCTGGGGATCCCCCACCCGCGCTACTTCGGGCTGATGAACCCCACCCCGGTCACCCCGGCGGTGTTCACCGAGGTGGTGGTCTCGGCGCTCAACCAGAACATGGGCGCCTGGTCGCACTCCCCCACGGGCACCGCGGTGGAGAAGCGGGTGGTCCGCTGGCTCTGCGACCTCGTCGGCTACCCGGCGCAGGCGGCGGGGACCTTCTGCAGCGGGGGGAGCGTCGCCAACCTGATCGCCCTGCGCACCGCCGTGGCCCACATGCTCCCGGAGTCGCTGGAGGGCGGTCTCCAGGCGCTCCGCGAGCCCCCGGTGTTCTACGTCTCCGCCGAGGCGCACTTCTCCTTCAAGAAGGCAGCCATGACGCTGGGGCTGGGCACGGAGGGGCTGCGCCCGGCGGCCGTGGACGGGCGCGCGCGGATCGACGTGGCGGCGCTCCGGGAGCGGATCCGCGCGGACCGCGCGGCCGGGAAGCGCCCCTTCGCCCTGGTCGCCACCGCGGGGACCACCAGCTCGGGCTCCGTCGATCCCCTGGGGCCGCTGGCGGATCTGGCCGCGGAGGAAGGCCTCTGGTTCCACGTGGACGCGGCCTGGGGGAGCGGCGCCCTGGTCTCGGCCGCGCACCGGGAGGTGCTGGCGGGGATCGAGCAGGCGGACTCCATCACCTTCGATCCCCACAAGTGGTTCTTCCTCCCCATCGCGGCGGGGGCCGTGCTCACCCGCGACCCTGAGGCGCTGCCGCGCACCTTCTCCGCGGACGCGGTCTACATCCCCACGGACGACGACGACCGCACGGACTTCCGCCGCTGGGGGCTGGTGGGGAGCAAGCGGATGGACGCGCTGAAGCTGTGGGTGGCGCTGAAGTCGCTCGGGGCGGAGTGGTACGAGGAAGTGGTGGACCGGCACATGGCGCTCACGGCCTGGCTGGTCGCGCGGCTGGAGGAGGACGGGGATTGGGAGATCGTGGTGCGGCCGGACCTGAACATCCTCTGCTTCCGCTACCGCCCCGCCGGGGTGGCGGAGGAGGAGCATCCCGGGCTCCAGGACCGGGTGGTGGAGGCCGTGGTGCGCGACGGGCGGAGCTGGATCTCCACGACCGTGGTGAACGGCGTGCGGGCGATCCGCTGGATGGCGCTCTCTCCGGCCCTCACCGCCGGGGACATGGAGGTGTTCTGGGACTCGATGCGCGAGCTGGCGGCGGGGGTGACGGCCGGGACCGCGGCGGGGTGACGGAGGGGACGTCGGCGGCGTCATGTGAGGGACCACCCCACCCGGAGGGCGGCCCTGCACCCGGCAACAGAAGCACTCCGCGTCTCCCGATGCATGTACATCTAGCCATCGTCGCGATCTCCACGTTCGCGGCCACCCATCCCTTGGGTGCCGCGACGGTCTGGACCGGCTCTTCCGCGCCGACCACGGCCGAATGCCCGGCGCCACGGAAGCTGGACCCGGGCGAACGTTGGACCGACCCCTCCCCCCACCAGTGCGGATACGTCGTGGTCAACGGCGTGCGCCTGCACTACCTGGACTGGGGCGGATCGGGAGAGCCGCTCGTGTTTCTGCACGGGCTCGGGGGAACCTCGCACGTCTTCGACGACCTGGCACCCCGGTTGACCGACCGATTCCGGGTCCTCGCGTTGACGAGGCGGGGCCACGCGGAGTCCGATCACCCCGAGAACGGCTACACGATCCGGCAGACCACCGCCGACCTTCTCGCCTTCCTGGATACCCTCGGGATCGATCGCGCACACGTAGTCGCGCATTCGATCGGGGGCGCCGAGGCCACCCGACTGGGCATCGAGCACCCGGACCGGGTACGTCGCATCGTTTATCTGGACGGGCTGCCGGATTGGACCCAGGTCGATCTCATTCTCGGACCGGAGTCGCCCGAGAAGCCCGCGCCCGGCGACGCCTTCCGGAGCGTCGGGACGCACCGTGCGTGGCTGCAGCGCGTTTTCTTCGGGTTCTGGACTCCCGCCCTGGAGGCCGACTTCCGGTACTCCGGACCGAACCCTGACGCGAATGCGGCTCTCATGAAGGACGCATTCTCCACCGCTCCCGAGTACGACCGGCTCCTTGTGCCCACGCTTGCGATCGTAGCTACGAATTCTCTGGCGACGGGCTTCCCGTGGCTGACGGAGCCCGGTGCCGACCCGCAAGAGCGCCGACAGGCACTGGATTACATCGACCGGATCTTCAATCCTTACCAGCTGCGCCGCGCGGAGTACTTCCGACAACGTGCCCCGTACGGCGAGGTCCAGATACTGGAGGGCACCCACTACATCCAGGACTCGCATCTGGACGAGGTGACCCGGGCAGTACGTGCCTTTCTCACCCGCGATTGACGTCCGTACACGGACGGTAGGCCGGCTCTCCGGCAGCCCTCCGGGCTACCGGAGAGCCGGGGAAAGCCCGGCGAAAGGACGCCCGTCGCGACGGGTGTCCCTCCACCCCTACCCGACCTTTCGACTTGAGCCGACACCCCCTCCTTCCGACCCTGCTCCTCTGCGCTCTCGCCGCAGGGAGCCTGCACGCCCAGGAAACTCCCATCCCGAAGCGGCTACCCACCGGCCAGAAGTGCTCGCCCTCGAAGCCGGACACCACCCGCGTGGAGCGCATCGCGGATCCCGAGGCGCTGACGAGCGCCCTGACGCAGGCGGCGGTCCTCCCCGAGGGATCCAGCAGCGATTTCGCCATCGGCTTCGATCGGGACGGCACGCTCCACAGGATCTTCCACTCGCGGGGAAAGCTGCCTCCAGACGCGGCGCTCCGGGTCGCCGACATCATCCAGGAACACGTACGCCCCCAGCCCCCGTCGAGGAAGGAGCCGGCGGGAGCGACGCTGCGCCTCGTCGCGGGCGAGGCGGTCCGGGTGGAGATCGCGCAGTACCGGTACACGTGTGCGCCGATGCTGGCGAACGCGCACTCGGTAACGGCGGACCTCAGGCATGCGTCCCGGTTCTTCTTCCAGGACCGCCGCGAGGGCATAGACCGTCAGCGCACGGCGACGCTGCGCTTCGTCGTCACGCGGGAGGGCACGGTGCAGGACGTGAAGGTCAGCCAGGGCACCGGGCGCTTCGACATGGACCAGGAGGCGGCGAGGGTCGGCTACAACATGCGCTTCCACCCGGCGCAGGTGGACGGTGAACCCGTCGCCGTGCTGGTGGCGATCCCCATCACCTTCAAGCCCTGAACGGATTCGCGGAGAGCCCCGAGGTGACTGCACGCATCGCGCACGGGGCCGTCACCTCCTGTCGCATCAGGAGCGGTCGCGGGGTTGACCCCGCTCCCGTGCCGCGGTTAACCTGGCAGGTAGTTCAGCGCCACAACTCGTTCCCGATGCGTCGATGAAGGCGAACCGCTCCACCCGATGGATGAGCATTCGACTCGCCGGTTCTCCCCTGGGAGAGACGGACGGGCGGGCATGCGCACACCGGATGGACGTGTAGAGCCCCGCGAGCACCGGAAACGGTCTCGAAGCCCGGCCCTCTCCCGCGAGAGGGCCGGGCTTCTTCGTATCCACCCCATGAGCCCGCAGAGCCATGAGCCCGACGAGCAACGAGCCGCGTCCCGGAGCGCGGCGGCCCGAGCCCGCGAAGCCGGAACACCGCCCCCTTTCCGAGAGGGAGAGGTGGGCGCTGGTCCACGCCTCGTACCCCGTGAACCGGGGGATCCCCCACAGCGTGGAACTCCCCGTGGACGTGCGCTGAGCCGGCGCGGTCTCCGGCGAGCACCCCGGGTGGTTCCGTCCCCGCTACGTCGAAGTGAAAGGCGGCAGCGCGTTCGGAGGCACCGGGGTCGCCCCCGGGAGAGGAGCGCGGAACGAGCCCCCGGTGCGGGCGCTGGCGTCCACGACGCGGAGAAGCATCTCCAGCTCGTGGATGGCCTTCCGGTGGTAGTAGCGGTAGATGGCGCCGTACCCGGCCACCCCCGCCCCGCCGCCGCCCATCGCCCCCAGCGCAGCCCCCGCGACCACCAGCGGGACCAGGGCACCCGCTGCGAGCCCGACCGCCACGCCGGCCGCCACCCCTCCGGCGCCCATGGCGCCGGACACGCCCAGCCCCGCCCACACGTTGCGGCGGATCCCCAGGCGCATGTCCACCCGCAGCGTGAGCGCGGTGGAGGTCCGCTCCGCCCTTCGCACGGGCTGGAGCGAGATGTGGAGCTGGGTGATGTCGCACATCGTCATCGCGTACTCGAACGCCGTGTACGACATGCTGCCCCAGGACATCCGGGGGACCTGGAACACCAGGACGCCGCCCTCGAGGGGCGACCCGCCCAGCGAGTCCATCAGCGTCATCCCGTACGGGGGGGCGGGGAACACCCGCTGCATGGCCTCCAGCACCACGTGCGGCTCGGCCTCGATCTCCCGGACGATCTCCAGGCTCTGATGCCGGGTGCCCAGGAAGCGGCGTCCCATGCGCTCCATCCAGGGAGACAGCGCCGTGGCGTGCTCGCCGAGCGTGTCCTGCTCCTGCAGCGCCCGGCGGACGTACTCGGGCGAGATCCCGGCCTCCGCCGCCGCCGCCTCGATGTCCTCCCGGCGGAAGCCGCTTCCCTCCCCGGAGTCACCGGCCCGGTGGGCCGCCAGCGCCCGGGTGTGCTTCTCCTGCCGCTCGGCGGCCTCGGCCTGGAGCTGGGCGGCACGGCGCAGGGCCGCGAGGGCGCGCTCCTCGGGAATCACGCCCCGGGACGGGGAGTCCGGCCGGTCGGGAGAGGATGGGGACATCGGCGTCGTCGGTTCGCGGACGTGGAGTTGGAGATCGTGATCCCAAGGTAAGCGGTGCTCCGGCGCCCCGTCCACCCGGAAGCGGACACGGCGACTCGAAGGACACGCCTCTCCCGCCTCCCCTTACTGCTGCTGTTTCCGGAGATCTCCGCGGAGGAGTTCCAGGTGGGCGTTCCAGCTGGAGCGGGACGCCCCCAGCTTCAACAGCTCCGCGTCGATCTCCTGCACCTCGCCGGGCAGCGCCTGCCGCTTCCGCACCCCCTCGTCGCGGTACGGATCGTACTTCCGGGTGAACTTCGACTGCTGTTTCAGCGACTCCTCCATGACCGGCGTCATCTTCCGGTCACGGCGCCTGCTCGATCGCTCGTCGTACCGCTCCTGCGACCGCTGGATCTCGTCGTCGAAGCCGGACCGCCGGGTCTTCAGCTCCAGGATCCGGGCATCCACCATCTGCAGGTGCTGCTGGCCCGTGGTGATCTGTCCCTTCAGGAACTCCGTCATCTTCGCCCGCTCCAGCGGGTCCAGCGGGGAGGCGATCCCCACGTACTCCGACTTGGTCCCCAGGCTCGCGCCCGCCCCGACGCTCAGCTTCGACGTCCGCTTCGCCAGCTTCTGGATCTCGGACGCGGTGAAGCTCGACTCCGCCAGCTCGTGCACCGCGCTCCCCCCCTTCATCGTCTTCTTGGTCGGCAGGTAGGCGTCGTCCCCGTCGTCGGAGAAGCGGTCCTCGATGCTCCAGGGACGGATCACGATGGGGAGGTTCGCCCGGAGACGGGCGAGGTTGGCCCCCGCCGCGTCCTCCTTGTACAGCTTCATGACCTTCATGCGGATCCGCAGGTCGTAGCCCTGCTTCTCCACGTGCTCCGCGAAGCGGATGATCTCGCTGGTGCAGTTGCGGCAGGGGCTCTTCGTGAGCTTGATGGTCAGGACGTTCGCTCCCTTGCCCCAGGGGAGGTCGTCCCACACGTCCTTCATGGCCCGGATGAGGTTCTCCTCCGCGTGGGGGTTGCCGCTGCCGCTGGAGCTGGTGGTGAAGTCCGCCGTCATGATCCCGCTGTGGAACACGCCCAGGGGGATCCGGTTGAGCTTCGCGAGGAGGTGGGTGGCCTCCATGTTCCGGATGTCCTCCTTCAGGAGGTAGGTCCGGATGAGTCCCTTGAAGGGGTCCTGCTTGTTCTGGGCTCGGAAAGGCACGACGACGGCGGAAGGACGGGGACGACGAAAACCCTGCGGATGTGCGGGGGGATGGCGGGAACGATACGGAGGCGCCCGCCGGGTGGTCAACGCCACAGGAGAAACGCGCTCGCTTTCCACTGTCTATGGCTTTTTATATGCGATACTAAAGGAATTAAAAAAGGGATCCGATATTCATACGCACACCGTGGGATCATCGACGCATTTACTTTTCGAGGAACCGATGAACACCGTCACCGCCGAGTCCGTCTGCACCAAGGGTGGAAAGGAACTGGATCACGTCGAGGGGGGAGCCAACTCCACCAATCACCGTTGCGAGGCATACCTGCTGAACAACTGGGACGTGGACATTACGAACGTCGTCCTCAAGCACACCTCCGGCGACCACGAGGACACCCTTACCATCGGGAAGCTCGTCAAAGGAGCGCAGAGCAACCGCTTCCAGATCCAGTACGTCACGGGGCTGTTCGCCCACCACGACTACTGGTGGATCGAGTTTACCGCCAGCGGCGGCGACAACCCGGGGAAGTGGACGTGCAAGACCAACTTCTACTGCGACCTCCGGTCGAGCGACGACGGAACCGTGGTCCAGATCCAGGTAAGCGCCGGCGACAGGGCCATGTACGTGACCGAGTCCAGCGGCCAGTGCTACGTCTCGCTCCACCACCCGTAGCGATCGTATCGGCCGGCGGAACGAGCCGCACGGGGACCGGCGCCCCGGCCTCCTCCCCCGTGGCATCGGGGTAGAACCTGTCGAGCACCGGAACCGGTCACGAAGCCCGGCCCTCTCTCCCACGAGAAGGCCGGGCCTTTCTCTTTTTCCGCGTGCCTCCGTGAGTGGTCGACAAGCCACGGCCCGTGTTTGAAGGCTTCTGGGCACATGGAGGGGGGTAGGCGAGCAAGGGATCCAGCAACGGCGCCATTCCTTCTCGTCGAGAAGGGCTCCAGAAGCGATTTTTCGTAGATACACGCCTGCCGCACAATCTTCTTGCTGTACCTGCGCGTATATGCTATCTGCTGCGCATGTACGCGCGCACGACCACCCGCCGAAACAAGGACGGTAGCACCGTCCGCTACCTCCAGCTCGCCGAGAGCGTCTGGGACGCCGAGCACCAGCGCTCGCAGACGCGCGTGCTCTACAACCTGGGCCGCGAGGACGCGCTCGATGCCGA
>Ga0180215_1000259_pt1 | contig 72930 bp, 65 predicted proteins | sample eDN3rd37CBELigBY_FD_128871 | JGI IMG/M metagenome (GOLD analysis project Ga0180215, IMG submission 128871) | Enriched backyard soil microbial communities from Emeryville, California, USA - eDNA 3rd pass 37_C BE-Lig BY (version 2) (version 2) | ecosystem: Environmental > Terrestrial > Soil >...
ATTTAAGCTTTAATATGATGAAGTAGATTGCTGACCATTGATAATTTGAACTCCAGAGCTTGCACCGATTCGATTAGCACCTGCATTCACTACTGCTTCTGCATCCTTTAAGCTTCTCACCCCGCCAGAAGCCTTTACACCAACCTCTGAACCAACTGTTTTGCGCATTAGCGCAACGTCTTCAACAGTCGCACCGCCAGTTGAAAAACCAGTTGATGTTTTTACAAAATCTGCACCAGCAGATACAGCTAACTGACATGCTTTCACTTTTTCTTCATCTGATAGTAGACATGTTTCGATAATAACCTTTGTTAATGCTTTGCCCTTAGCTGCTTCAACCACCGCTTTTATATCCTTCTCTACTAGATCATATTGCTGGTCCTTTAAAGCGCCAATATTAATTACCATATCCACTTCATCTGCACCGTGTTCTATCGCATTTTTCGTTTCAAATGCTTTTACTTCAGACGTTGTTGCACCTAGAGGGAAGCCAATAACCGTACATACCTTCACTTCCGGTGTATCCTGTAAAAATTCTGAAGCTGTTTTTACCCATGTTGGATTCACACATACTGATGCAAATTTATGCTCTTTTGCTTCTTGGAGCAATTTCATTACCTCTGCCTTTACAGCATTTGCCTTTAATAATGTATGATCAATCATTCCTGCTAAATTTGTTGTCATATTTTCTCTTCCTTTCCTTTAATGAATCTCTGTATAGATAAGTGTAGGTTTAGCAATCTCTGTATCGTCTAGTCTATAAGCCGAGTATATTTTTTCAATTACTTCTGGAACGTTTTCCTGGCTGCTATGAATGGTCACTAGAGATTCGCCGGCCTGGACGTAATCTCCTACCTTTTTGTTAAGCATGACACCCACGGCTAAATCAATAACTGAATCCTTTGTTGCGCGTCCTGCACCAAGCATCATTGCAGCAACACCAATAACCTCAGCTGTAATTTCTGCCACATAACCCGAAGCTTTTGCTGGTACCTCAATTGTAAATGGAGCTGTCGGAAGCTTCTCTGGATTATCAACAACAGAGGAATCCCCGCCTTGAGCAGCTAAGAATGCTTTAAAGGATTCCAATGCCTTCCCGTTATGCATGACTTCCTCTAACATTTTTCGTGCTTCCTCATTATTTGCTGCTTTCTCAGCTAATACGACCATATGGCTTCCAAGCGTTAAACATAGTTCATGCAAATCTTCGGGACCCTGTCCTTTTAATGTATCAATCGCTTCTTTCACTTCCAATGCATTACCGACAGCAAATCCAAGCGGCTGGCTCATATCTGAGATGATTGCCTTTGTTTTTCGGCCGACACCATTTCCAATATCCACCATCGTTTGAGCCAATTCTTTTGCATCATCGAGGTTTTTCATAAATGCTCCGCTTCCTGTTTTAACATCAAGCACAATCGCATCTGCGCCTGCGGCAATTTTTTTACTCATAATTGAGCTTGCTATAAGCGGAATTGAATCTACAGTCGCGGTTACATCCCTTAAAGCATAAAGCTTTTTATCTGCAGGCGTCAGGTTTGCACTTTGACCAATAACCGCAATGTGATTTTGGTTTACTAATCGGATAAACTCTTCATTCGAGATTTCAACATGAAACCCCTCGACAGATTCCAATTTATCTATTGTACCGCCAGTATGGCCAAGCCCCCTGCCGGACATTTTGGCCACCGGTACTCCCACAGAGGCAACTAGCGGTGCTAATACAAGTGTTGTTGTATCACCAACACCACCTGTACTGTGCTTGTCAACCTTAATTCCCTTTATCTCAGATAAATCAATTTGATCCCCTGATTGAACCATTGCCTCAGTTAAATAAACGCGTTCTTCCTTTGTCATACCTTGGAAAAATACAGCCATTGAAAAAGCGGACATTTGATAATCAGGTATGTCTCCACTAGTAAAACCACTAATGATAAATTGTATTTCTTCTTTTGTTAATTGGAATCCATTACGCTTTTTCTCTATCAGATCGACCATTCTCATTATGTTGACCTCCTTAAATTGCAAAATGCAAAATACTAAAAGCTTTTTTATATTGAAATTATATTAATGAAAAGTAAATCTTTAAACTTATTTTCTTCTTTATACTTTTCATATAATGGACATATTCATTTTAAAAAATGCTAAAAAATGAATGATATTGTATTACATACAACCTTGAGTACATTTAATCCTGCATGTAATAGGCAAAAAAACTGACCCAAAAGAGCGTTATTCAATAACCTTTCGAGTCAGTCTAAGTTATTTTGTAGAGACCGAATTCTGTTTATTTAGATGTGTTATTTCAGCCTCTGGGTAATAGTCAAGCAAATGCTCATGACAAGTAAAAAATAAAATTTGATAGTCTGTTAGTTGCTTTAATAATTCTGTGACTCTGCTCGTCCTGTGACTGTCAAAATTTACGAAGCTGTCATCAATGATAATCGGAAATTTATATTTTTCGTATACGGTAAGGGCAAGCGCAAGACGCAATGATATATATATTTGTTCTGTCGTTGCTTGACTGAGCTCGTTTGCCTCATAAAGGAGATGGTCACTGCTCTCTATTAAAAAGCCGCTCCCTTCCTGTTTCGGGATTATCCGATAATATCTTCCTTCTGTTAAAAATTCTAAATAACCTTCTGCAAGGCTGAGCATTTTAGGTAATCGTTCTTGTTTGTATTTATTAACTGTTTTCTGAAGCAGCTCTTTTGCCACGGCAAAACGAGCCCATTCTCTAGCTTCCTCTTCAAATTCAGTATTTAATTGTTTAAAGCGGTGGAGGAGTTCGGCATAGCTTCCTCCATCCTCCAGAGTTTGAATATCATATTTTATTGCCGCTAATTCGTCTTGTAATAGGGTTAATTCCGCTTCCTGTTTTTCTCTTTTATCCAAGATCTCTTGAATAGCTATTTCCACCGGTCTCCGAGAAAGCTGTTTCGCTTCCTCTTCTTTAAATGAGGACAGCTTTAACTGAAACTGGAGCTGGTTCAAGCTTTCCATGAGCTTTGATTTCTGATTCCCCTTTTTGGCAAGCTCCCTGAAATGCAGTTCATCCCTTGCAGAAGCAGCGGAAAAAAGATTAGAAATTTCGGAAGAGATTCTTTTCCATTCAAGCTGATAGACTTGATATTCATCCTGAAGAACCGATAGCAAGTCATTCTTTTCTTGATATTTTACCTGCTTATTCAGCTCCTCTCGTAATGACCGCTTCAGCAATAGTGCTGCTTCTTGAAGCGGAAGATTGTCATCTAGTAGAAATTGCTGGATTAGATTTCGTAACGGCTTCACTATTTCCTGAATAGCTGATTGATTTGAATCATATTGTGCGATTAAATACTCACGATCCTGATAATGTTTCTTTAACCCATCTATTAATTCAAAGGAATCATATAGATATTTAGTAGCAATCTCCCTTGGAATCCGAAGCTCTTCGCCGGCCATTACGATTTCCTTGTCTAGCTGCAATGAGTCCCTTTCCCATGCTTCAAAGCGATCAATCACTTGATCATACATTTCTTGCTGCCTATCTAGCATACTTTTCACTTGCATAAGTTGTTCTCTAAACTTTGTATCTCTATTAAGCTTTTGTTCCATCAGCTCTATATGTTCTTTTGGCTGCCTCATAGCTGTCTCTACATCAAGCTTTTTCTTCTGAAGTTGCTGAATTTCAATTTGTATCATAGAATCTGAGGCTCTTCTTATTCTTAGATACGAAATAATGGCAAATAGCATTCCCACACCACCTGCTATTATCAGCATGAGTGAATCAGCATATACCCCCCACCCACAAAGGATCAAAAATAATCCAGCAAAAATCATATATTGCAGCTTATCACTTTTTACTTTAGAGGATGATTTCTGTTCGGAAGCTTTTAATAGTGCCAATCGATTCTTTATTTCTTCATATTTATCCGCTAGATTTCGATTTGAATCAAAACGGGACAGTTGTTCCTGGAGGCTTTTTCTTTCCATTTCTGGCAACAGTTCGCCCTTAAGGGAGTATTCCTTTGCTTCCAGCTCCTCCAATTGCCTTTTTTCCTCTTTAAAATCATCATCAAGCTCAAGCTTTTTTTCTGCTAATCGTTTTTGCTTCGCCTGTAATTCCGCTGCTTTTTCCTTCATAAATATACTTGTGTTGATTGATAGAATCTCCTTAGCTTCAAGTGGCAGATGCATTTTATTCTTTATAAGCAAGATATCCTCATCCAGCTTTTTCATTTTAACCTGTAACTGAATATTTTCCTGCTTCCACTTCTCTAAAAGTGATATACTTTCAACGGCCTTCATTAACTCATTTTCTTTATCAATAAGCTCGGAATTAGGCATTAAAGAATGAAGCTCATCCTTTACGTGCTCGATACGCTGCTTTAATGTGTCTCGTTTCCGCTCAAGCTCCAGCTGATATTGCTTTAGTCTCTCAAACTCCTCTAGTCCCTTATCCGGAAACACAAGCTCTTCATAATGTGACAGCTCATCTAGCAGCTGCTTTTCTTTTTGAATAAGAGGAAATACCTTTTTCCATTCCTCTAAACGAGTCAACTCAACAGATACCATCATAGACTCTGATCTAAGTGCTTTTATTTTTGTTTCAAGCAATTCCCTTTTTTTCAGCAGACTTATGTATTGGTCATTATTTTCTTCCGCTCTTCGCAATTCATTTCTTAGTCCGCGCAGATCCTTCAGCTTACTATTCAGTTTCGGATTCCTGCCATTTGGCTTAAAGCGGTTTTCTAATTCCTTCGTAAGCTCATTCTCTGCCTTCAGCAGACGATCTGTACCAATCGTTCCCGTCGAAAATAAAAAGCGACCAAGATCCTCACCCTTCATTTGATGGACATTTTGCAGGCCATGCAGGTTAAAGGAAAAGATAGCTTGAAATACCTGTTTATCAATCGATGAAAGCAGCTCCTTTAACAGCTCTTCCCCTCCGATTATTCCATTTTCCAGCCTCACCACGACATCCCCAGTCGCTTTGCCTTTGACTCTCTCGATAACCGCTGTACCTTTATCAGGAAATAGAACAGTCATCTGACCACCATATTTTGCTCCTTTTTTTGGTTCATAGCGCAGCTCCGATTGCTGTTTGGTTGGGAAACCAAATAAAATACTATGAATAAACGCCATAATGGTAGATTTCCCTGCTTCATTTTCACCGAAGAATACCTGTTGATCTTGAATATTGGAGAATTTTCGATTTTCAAATTTTCCATATCCATATATGTATATCTCTTTTATTTTCAAACCATTTCACCTCCTTAATTCTTATGTAATAGACCTAATAGTGTATGAAGTGCTTGCTGCTTTAGCTCTTGTTTTTCTGTTTCAGAAAGTTGCGGTAAGAATTTTGCAGCAGTAGGATGTTCAAATAATGGTGAAATGCTCTCCTGTATATCTTCAACATCATCTGCTGTTCGAAATAGCTCGAAGTAAAAATCAGATTCCTGCTCTAGCTGGCTTCTTACCCATGTATAGGACTGCTCAACCTCTATTTTAGTCGGCCATACAAAAGAATCTTCTTCCTTTTCTTCCTCCTGAAGTGCCTGCAGGAGATCTCCGTTGAGCACGCTGGTTAATTCTTTTTCATCAAACCTAATATTTTGTAATGTAATAGATAAAAATACGCCTTTTCTGTGCAGCCTCTTTTCCTCGATTGCCTTTTGACAGTAAACGTAGAGCTCTTGAAAATGATTGATATCCTGCCCATTAAGCAGAAGCTGCTCCCATTGAATCACGGCTGTATCAATGAATTCAAGCTTTGTCTCTTCCTGGTTCAATCTAACTAGATAACAGCCTTTTTTACCTGTTTCTTTCTTATTTCGACCCTGAATATTTCCCGGGTAAACAACATAGGGGTTCTCATGTACTATGGTTCTTTTATGAATATGACCTAATGCCCAATAGTCAAACCTTTTCTCAATCAGCTCTTTTAAACGAAAGGGTGCATACTTCCTGTGATCACTTGCCCCCTCATGGTGCCCATGCAGAATTCCAATATGAAAGTCGGCCCCGTCCTTTTTGCTATATTCGGCTAATCTATTTTCAACGACATGCCTTTTGTCATAACTAAATCCATACAAATGGGTGACTACATTTTGCTTAATCAAAGTTTTTACTTCTACCTGTTCGCTAAAAACATGTACATTCTCCGGCATATCTAAATGAACCCATGTCCCATTCAAATGATCATGATTTCCATGAACGACATAAACTTGGATTTGATGTGCCTCAAGCCTTACCATTTCTTTACGCAATCTCGTTTGAGCACGTACACTTCTATCCTGCTCGTCAAATAAATCTCCTGCAAGTATGACAAAATCAACATGATGTTGTATAGCAGCATCCGTGATTTTTCTTAATGCAGCAAATGTACTATCCTTCAGCCGTTCAAAAATATCCTTTGGCAGATGTGATAGACCTGTCATAGGACTGTCTAAATGCAAATCTGCTGCATGGATAAAAGTAATTTCCTTCATAAAGACCATTCTCCACTTCGTTATTCTTTCTGTTAACTATTTTACCATTTCCAAAAGGCGAATGCACGTTCTGTACAATATTCTAAAAAAGACCAGCTTTTTGCTCCAAAAAAGACTGGTCTTTATAATTACGACTTATTCATTTTTAGTTAATTGAATGGCCTTTTTGATATCCTTGAATGAATTTGATTTACCGTACATGAGTACACCGCCTTTATATACTTTTGCCCCAAATACAGCTAGGAGGGTGATGGATACAAGCAGGATAGCGATCCCCAGGATTGGCTCCCAGACTGGTATCGTTAGCATTCCGACACGCATAAACATCAGCATTGGTGTAAAAAACGGTATATAGGATGTAATCGTTATAAATGTTGTATCCGGTTGATTTAACCCGAACATAGCAATCATAAAGCCTGCTGCAATAATAAAGGTCATTGGCGTAATCATCTGCTGTACGTCTTCGATTCTGCTGACAAGCGAACCTAGGAATGCCGCAAGTGTGGCATACAGAAAATAGCCGAGCAAAAAGAACACAAGCGCATAAATAATCGTTGATAAAGGAATGTTTTGAAAGCCAAGGAATTCGAAAAAGCCTCCCTGTAAGGATTGAAGATTTCGCTTAATAAAATAGTAACCGACCACTAAGAGAACAGCCATTTGTGTCAGACTTAACAATGCAATTCCGAGAATTTTTCCAAACATTTGCTTAATCGGAGATACGCTTGAGATTAATATTTCCATAACCCTTGATGACTTCTCTGTCGCCACTTCCATTGCAATCATATTGGCGTACATGATAACAGCAAAATAGATAACAAATAGTATGACATAGACAAGACCACGTGCCTGACTTAATTCCTCTTGTGTTTTAGCATTCTCCTTTAAGGCAACCCGTTCAAAGGATATCGGCTCAGATAATTTAGCAAGCTGATCCGGCGTTAATTGTAATTGAGAGGCAGCAATCTGCGCCTTTATCTGTTGAATCGTAAACTCTAAATCACCTGGAATTTGATTATCTGCTATACTCAAGGATTTATAGACAGCTGCCGGAAGCTGGTCTTTGTTAAACTTGAGGATTAATAGTCCCCTGTACTTCTCCGCCTCTACCTCCCCTTCAGCCTTTTCCTCTGATTTGGTATAAGCCTCCAGTTCCAGTTCATCATTGACCGTTTTAAGCTGTGCTGTAACTAATGGGAATAATTCTCCCGTTTCATCAATAACAGCAATTTTCTCGTTCTCATCATTCCCCTTATTAAAATAATCGATGATATTTGTCATATTCGTTAAACCAACTAAGATAAGTGCAGTAACGATGGTGGTTATAATAAATGATTTGGTTTTCAGCTTGCTTAAATAGGTATGGAATAGAATAATCCAAAATCTATTCATAGGAAGCACCTACCTTTTCAATAAAAATATCATTCAGCGAAGGTTCCTCCAGAACAAATTTAGAAATGAAGCCCTTATCATAAATGCTTTCCAGTATACGTGGTGCTGTTACTTCCTCATCGGTAATTTGTAATGAAATTCCTTCAGGTGTCATCCTCGCATCCGTCACGCCCGGAAACGTATTTAACTCTTCAAGATTAAAATCAGCATGGATTACCAGGTTCTTTTTCCCATAGGCTCTTTTAATATCACGTAAGCTACCCTGAACAACCGTTTTACCTTTGTGCAAAATGCAGAGATGCTCGCACATTTCCTCTACATGCTCCATTCGATGACTTGAAAAAACAATTGTTGTCCCACTTTCTTTTAATTCAAGGACTGCTTCCTTCAGCTGCTCAACATTGACAGGATCCAACCCGCTGAAGGGTTCATCCAATATTAATAATTTTGGTTTATGAATGACCGAAGCAATAAACTGGATTTTTTGCTGATTCCCCTTTGAAAGCTCTTCAACCTTCTTATCAGCATATTCAGGTACTTTAAAGCGGGAAAGCCAATAATCTAATTCCCTCAGGGCATCGTTTTTGGCCATGCCGCGCAATCTTGCCAAATAGACCATTTGATCTCGTACCTTCAGCTTTGGATACAATCCTCTTTCCTCAGGCAAATAACCGATTATAGGGCTTGTAGAATAATCAATTGTCTTTCCGTCCCATGTAACCGAACCGCTGCTGGCATTTAAAATACCAAGAATCATCCGAAATGTGGTTGTTTTTCCAGCACCATTTGCGCCAAGAAAACCATACATTTCTTTTTCAGGAATCGTTAAGGATAATTGATCAACTGCGATAAAATTTCCAAATTTCTTCGTAACATTATGTAGCTGTAATACCATCCGGTCTCCCTCCTTTTTCTATCTTTATTACGATTATATCGAATAAAAGTTTCGTTTTACTAAATTTTACAAACATTCACGTATTTGCCTTTTTCTAACCACTATGAGAAAATTTTATTAACTGAATATTTAGATAAGAGGTGTATTTTATGAAAATGTATAAATTAACTGCATTTTCCCCTTCAGGTGAAAAACTTCTTGATGAAACATTTGAAGCAGCAGACGATGTAAAGGCAAAATTGCACGCTGAACAGCTGCTAAAAGAAAAAAATTTAAATGATACAACACATCGTTGTACTTCATCGACCGGTAAATTACTTTTATTTCACGCATAAAAGAAAAGCATTAACACATGAATGAGCCAGATCCATAAGAAAAACAACCTTTGCCTAATTAGCAAAGGTTGTTTTTACTTGAAAAAGCTCTGAAAGCATCTTAATTTTTTCTGTTGTATAGGTTTGATAATTTTCGTTATAGGTTTTTGGATCCTTTGGGTTTGCAAAGCGGGTTATTTTCCCAGTTTTAGGGTCAACTAATTTACTCGATGCCCCGCAGCCTAGTCCAATGATGGATTGCTGCTCTTCCATAATCATGATGTTATATATGCTTTCCTGTCCTTTTGTGCTATACCCAACATTTTCTAAGTTACCCAAAATATTTTTTTGTCTATATAAGTAGTATGGATGGTACTGATGGGCTTTCGTCCAATCTTCCGCGAGCTCCATCATTTGACTAATTTCCTGGCGGTCTGCTACTTTATATCTTTCCTTGTTTTTGGTCATCTCTGAAGCTCGCTTAAACGACAGCGTATGGACTGTTAATGATTCTGGCAGCAGCTTTTCTGTTTCGTTCAAGGTATGTGTAAATTCAGCAATCCCTTCCCCTGGAAGACCTATGATTAAATCCATATTAATATTTTTCATTTCCATTGAGCGGGCCAAATGGAATTTTTCAATCGTCTCCTCAACAGTATGATGACGGCCAATCGCTTTAAGTGTTTCCTGAATATACGATTGAGGATTAATACTAATTCGATCTATTTTCCACTTTTTCAAAACGTCAAGCTTCTCTTTTGTGATGGTATCCGGTCTCCCCGCTTCTACCGTGATTTCTCTTATCAGGTTGACATTTGGGAAGGACGAATACATTTCTTCATATAACATATCCATTTCTTCTGCCGTAATACTTGTTGGTGTACCTCCGCCAAAATAAACAGTTGTCACATTAATATTGTGGTCCTTTAACCATTGCCCAACCTCTCTCATTTCATAATGAAGTCCACCCAGAAAAGAATCGACAGAGCCCTGACGCCCATTTATCGCATAAGCTGGAAATGTACAATAGGCGCATTTGGTCGGACAGAAGGGAATTCCAATATATATACTTACTTCATTTCGTAAATCATATAAATCAGGTACAACCGCCAACTGCCTCTCAACAATTTGCTGCATAAGCTGGATTTTTTCTTCCGTTATTAAATATTCTTCCTGAAGCTGCTTATGAGCCAATTCAGTTGGAATCTGTTCTTGTAGCTTGCGGTGTAGGAGCTTTGTCGGTCTAACCCCTGTCAAAATACCCCATTTTTGAATGATACCTGTCCAATTTTGAAGCATGGTTAAATAGGTATGCGAAACGGCATTTTTTATTTGCTTAAACTGTTCCTTTTTTGTTTCATAATTGGAAAACTCCTTTTCGTACTCCGCGCTTTCCTGATTGCCGGCTTTATCGAGCAGCTTTCCTTTTACATATACTGAGTTATCTTTTATTTCAAGCGCGAAATGAATAATCAAATCGCTGTTATCCTCTTTATCGAAAGAAACAGTTGTTTCCTCAAAAAATAAATTCGCTATTAATTCCAGCGGTCGAATAAACCGCTCATCATCTAAACCCTTAATGGCTATATACAATAAAATCACCTTTACATTTTAAATTCGAACGTTAAAGATTTGAAAACTACTGCTGAATGAAGTTAAACTGCTTTAAGTGTACAGAATTGGTATTGCAAGGTCAAGAACGGAAAAACTTGTTAAAATATCAAAAAAGCTTGGATCTCCCAAGCTTTTCCACTTTGCATTTATTTAATAATATTCATTTTCCTTAGGAACTCAATTGGCTGCTGTTTTCGGAAGTGCTCTTTTACCATATATGCAACCCCTTGCTGGTTTTGTGAACGGGTAATCCAATCTGCTGCGCGTTTTACTTCTACGGAGGCATTCCCCATTGCCACGCCAAGACCAACCGCTTCAATCATATCGATATCATCAAACTCATCACCAATACAAACAATTTCGTTTCTGGAAATTCCCAAACGTTCAGCTAAATATAATAGTCCATTCAGTTTTGAAACCCCCGATGGGACAATATCAAGTCTTAGTTCATTTAAAGCCATGCAATCTACTTCAGTAAACATCTTTTCGATTGCCTTCTGAACATCAGTTAGGTCATCCTTGTATTCAAAGTATACTTCAATACTTGATGGATTTGCCGGTTCATCTATAATCGTATCACCAATCGAATCAACGAACTGCTGCGAATAAAAAACAGGATCACCTGTAGTAAACACTGTTTTAGCAAGTAGATTATGATTGAGCTTATACTTATTTGCCAATGAATAATTTTCATGCACAAGTCTTATTTGACAAGGAAACCCTTCTAATAATCGAACTAAATCATAGGTAATATTTTCTTGTACCCTTGCGGCATGAATAGGTTTCCCTATTTCCTTAGCAATGTATGCCCCCCTATGGGTAATTAATATACTATCAAGTTTTAATGCCTTTGCTACTTTTTTGGCTGAGGCAAAGGTTCGTGAGGTAACAAGGGTTACATAGATACCTTTTTGCTGTACATACTCAATCGCTTCTTTTGTTGATTTATGGATTTTTCCATTACTCTGAAGAACTGTTCCATCAATATTAAGTGCAAGCATTCGGTAGATCATATTCATGGCCCCCTATTCTTGGTGAAATATCCCTTTACTTAAAATTATGAAAAAAGCAAAGGAATAGAACTAAGCCAGACCATATTCAGCAAAGACTTCTAGGAAAGCAAGGTTAAGCAAAAAAAGAAGATCATATTTAACATGATCTTCTTTTTCTGCTTAAGGCTTATTGATTAACAGAACCATAAAGTTCTTCTAATGGTTTGATAATGATTTGATTTAGTTCGGTTACAATTTGACTCATGCGCTGCTCAGCGTCCATAAGCTTTGAAATCTTCTCGTTCTTTTGAACATCTGAAACAACAATCTGAGCCTGTGCAATCTCTTCCTGTGAAATATCCTGACCCATCATTTGTTTTTGCTGCATCTCTATCTGCATATTACGGAACTTACCAAACAATTCGTTTGATGTTGGGTCCGCATTCACTTCATCATATAAACCTTTTAATGTTTTATATTCATCGCTATTTCTAAGTGCTTTTTCTAATTCATAGGCGCTATCATGTAAATTTACAGCCATGTTTCCACTCCTTTATTTTAACAATTACTTAACTATACCAAAATATACAGTAAATCACCAACCTGAAACCCGTTTTTTTCCTTTTGGCGGAATATTAAAACAGCTTGATTTCTTGTATGACTTTAATTAGATACAGGGAACCTATTGATAGGCTACGCAAGGAGGATATAAAACGAATGAAAAATACAAATAGGTTTAAAGAGGATAGCCATTTCGAGGGAAAGGATAGAGCATATATAGATATAGACCGAATGATAAATGAAGGCCTTTCCGGTGGATCAGTGGATATGATTAGCAAGGAGACTAATATTGAAGAAGCACATGACTTTAATCAAGAAACCCCGCCATACAAATCAAAGTCTACCCCTCATTAAAAAATGCGCCTGGCACACTCTTGTGTCAGGCACTTTTTTTCCTATTCTTGTATGAAATAAGCTGTCTCAAATCCACAATGCTCACACTTTACGTAATGTGGACATTGTTCTTTTGCTAAATCATCCCTGTACCCATCTTCCAGCTTCATTTGGTCGATTGGCATATATGCGCTATAATCGTCATAGAAATCCATCATTCTTCCCCTGTCAGTCGCGTGAGCTCCACATGTTGGACATTCTATATTCAGTTCTTCAAATCCATTACACACTGGGCAAATTCCCATGTTCTTCACCCTCCGAAGATGTTGATTGCTTCCTATTTTTTGCTTTGTCCTCTACTCTTAATTTGTGTGTGTATTTCCTTGGTATTCATTAAATAAATATACATAAAAAAAGGGAATAATTACCTCTGTTTTATTACGAATAGCTTTTTAACTTTTAACCATAATAATGATTACAAAGCAACACACCGCAACAAAAAAGCTACTTCAATAGCTTAACCAATCAATTATCATTTATGAAATAAAATAATGGACTATGCTTGGCAGCTTGATTCTATGATCAATTTGGTTCAAATCCAAAATAGTCCACCAAAAAAAACTTACTGAAGGAGAGTGCACATCGTGGCAAACAACAATTCTTCAAACCAATTATTAGTTCCTGGAGTACAACAAGCTTTAGATCAAATGAAGTACGAGATCGCTAATGAGTTTGGCGTTAACCTTGGAGCAGACACAACTTCTCGTGCTAACGGTTCTGTTGGAGGAGAAATTACAAAACGTCTTGTTCAAATGGCTGAACAACAATTAGGCGGTATTCGATAAGAGGAAAGTTCTTTTAAGAACAATTGAATAATAATGGATGAGGACCCCCTTTCTAAAAGGGGGTTCTTTAATTTGATAATTAAGCCTTTTTAGCAATCATATTGCCAATAAAATAAACTAATACCATAACACTTGCAATTGATAAAGTGATTGAGAACTGTTCCATTTTTCTCCCCCCAATTACAAAATTAATAATTAACACTCTCAAAATAACACAAATAATCCCATTTTTTATAAAATTAATTCATTTATATTTGTCGAAAATTCGAACTTTTCGTGACTAACATCACCGCGAGCAAAATAAAAAACCCGGGGGACCCCAGGTCTTATTTAAATGTAGCTTTGATTTCACTTGAACAGCTGGAGCAAGACATTTTTGAACTACATGTGCCACATTCGCCCTCTTTAGATTTTTTCAAATGTCGTATGAAAGCCCAGCCCGCATATCCAAATATAGCTATACCAATTACTATGTTTGCAATCATTTTTCCGCCTCTTTTCTTATACTAAACCAAGCAGGTGCCCACCTTGGTAAATGACGAGCGTCACTATATAAGCTAATAAAAGTGCATACCCTATCGAAAAAGCAGTCCATTTCTTTGATTCAGTTTCTTTATAGATGGTGGACGCCGTTGCTAAGCAAGGAATATAAAGCAAAATAAAGACCATAAAGCTAATGGCAGAAAGCGGTGTAAATTGTACTGCCAGCAGCCCTTGCAATGAAGCCTCATCTGGAACAAAGTAAATGATATTCATCGTTGAGATAATTGCTTCCTTTGCTAGAAAACCAGTCAATAATGATGCCCCTGCCTGCCATGTTCCGAAACCAACGGGAGCCAAAAGCGGGGCAAATATTCCGCCAATCACAGCTAAAAAGCTTTGATCCATGTCAACATTAAATCCGCCTGGGCCCAAATAGGATAAAAGCCAAATTAGAACGGAGCCTGCAAAAATAAATGTACCTGCTTTACGAATAAACCCTTTACCCTTTTCCCATGTACTTCTCCATAGCGTTTGTCCCTGCGGCATGCGATATGGTGGCAATTCAATAACAAATAAAGTATTTTCTCCTTTTAAAATTGTTTTGGAGAATAGCATAGCTAAACTTAAGGCTAACACAATACCAAGTACATATAATCCCAGCACCACTGCTGCCTTATTTTTCACAAAAAAGGCACCTACAAACAAAGCATATACCGGCAGTCGTGCTGAACAGGACATTAATGGCGTTAACAGAATTGTTAATAGTCTTTCCTTTGGAGTTTCTATTGTTCTTGCTGCCATAACGCCTGGAACATTACAGCCAAACCCAATGATCATCGGAATAAATGCCTTTCCATTTAATCCGACCGACTCCATAATACGATCCATAACAAGGGCAACTCTAGCCATATAACCGGAATCTTCTAAAAGGGAGATAAAAAAGAACAAAATAAAAATTTGTGGAACAAACACTAGAACCCCGCCAACACCAGCAACAATTCCATCGATAATTAAATCATGAATGAATGCAGAAACACCCATAAGAGATAACAATGATTCAATTCCTTCTGTTATGGGACCCGAGATAAATCGATCAAGCAAATCCGACAAAGGGAAGCCAAGCCAATCAAATGTCAGCATGAACATGAGATACATCAATAGCAGAAAGATAGGGATTCCCAAAATTCGATTGGTAATAATCCGGTCCACCTTATCCGTTAAATGAACTTTATTCTCATTAGAGCTTACAGTAGCTTCAGCGAGAATTTCTTCGATATACTCACTGCGTTTTAGATAAATGTATTGCTCTACCGATTTTTGTCCATAGCTTTTATAAAGTTCCTCCTCGACTTCACGAACGATTTCGTTTATTTCTTCCAGTTGAATAAATTCTGCTAAATATGATTTCACATACTGATTTCCCTCAAGCAGCTGAAGCGCCAGCCATCTAGATGAAAGCGCTTTATTTTCCTTAAGCATTTTTTTAATTTTCAAGACTGCCCTATCAATTTCCTTCCCATATTCAACCGGTGTTCTTTCCGAATAGAAAGAGTTTTGGGATATAACAGAGTTAGCCAGTTCATTACAACCTTTACCGGAACGTGCAACAATCGGTATAATCGGAACTCCAAGTAAAGCTGATAATCGATTCACATCCACATGTATGCCCCGCTGCTTAGCCACATCCATCATATTTAAACCGATTGTTATTGGCTTTCCATACTCCAAAATTTGCAGTGTAAGATGAAGATTTCTTTTTAATTGTGATGCATCAAGGATATTTAGAATCTGATCTGTATGATCATGCAGGAAAAAATTCGTTACCACTCCTTCATCCCTTGAGAGAGGCACCATTGTATAAATTCCTGGCAAATCAATTAACTTGTCTGTTTTATTTTTTAACACACCCACCTTTTTTTCAACTGTTACACCGCTCCAATTTCCAACATATTCATAGGAGCCTGTAAGGTGGTTAAATAGCGATGTTTTCCCGGTATTTGGATTACCTAAAAGAGCTACTTCCATTATATTCTCTCCACTTTTATCAGTAAGGCTTCTCTTCTGCGAATACCGACACATTGACCATAGGATTCAAGCATAAATGGTCCTCCAAAGGGCATAATACCTTTAATCATTACTTCTGTTCCCTCCGTGATACCAAGATCCAGCAGTCTTCTTCTAACTAACCGATCTGCCTTCGATAAATCTGCTATTTTACCTTTTTCACCAATTTTCAATTTTCCCAGCATCGTTATCACCTATATTATTTTTCTGGTTTTATTTTACCATATTTAATTGAGAATGATTATCCTTTCTAAGACAAAATTATGAAATTTTATAGAACAATAGAAAACGATTGATTTTTTGCATATATTATACTTTGATCTTTCATAACGGAACTTTTTTCTATTAATCCAATAGACATGAAAGGATACAAGATGTTTCTGTAGACCCACCACTTCTTTATTTGATAATCTTTTAGTAAGATAGAATAATAACCAGTATCCATACTGCAGGTGTGTCATTTAAAGTCATGAAACTTCAGAAACAATTGAAAAACAGCTAAAAGATGAGCATCATGAGAGAAGATCCTTAATACACATTGAACCATATCAATATGTTAAAGAGAAAGTAGTTAACTAAGAGGAAACCGCAATAAAAGGAGTTTGGGGATATGTTCACTTTAAAGGTAAATGATGATATTGAACTGAGATTACTTCAACTTCATGATAGTTCACAATTATTCCAGCTTGTAGACAATAATCGAAAGCATCTAAGACAATGGCTGCCGTGGGTTGACAACATATACTCACCGCTGCAATACCATACCATTATTCCTTCATGGCTAAAACAGTTTGCTGATCATAACGGCTTCCATGCAGGGATCCGTTACAAAAACAAACTGGCCGGAGTCATCAGTCTTCATTCCATCGATTGGTTTAATAAACAAACAAGCATTGGCTATTACTTGGGAGAGGGCTTCGAAGGAAAAGGAATCATGACAAAATCAGTTCAGGCTGTTCTCAATTATATTTTCTTCCATCTTCATCTTCACCGTATCGAAATACGCTGTGGTGAATATAATCTGAAGAGCCGTGCAATCCCGGAAAGACTTGGTTTCAAACGAGAAGGGCTGATACGGGATGGAGAATTTCTAAATGACCACTACCACGATTTGGTTGTTTATGGAATACTCTACAATGAATGGCTGCAACGTAAAGAATATTCGCCACAAATCTAAAAAAAAGCTGCTTCGCAGCTTTTTTTAGTCTTGTACCATCGGAATCGTAACGGTGAACGTAGTTCCTTGCATTTGTGTTGATTGGACTGAAATGGTACCGCCGTGCTCGGAAATTATTTTCTGGCAAATCATCAATCCCAGTCCATTTCCGGTTGCTTTTGTGGAAAAAAAAGGCTTTCCTAAATGGTCTAAGTACTCCTCAGGAATGCCGCATCCCTCATCAATCACAGAAACCAGTGCATTCTTTTCATTTTTAGACATATGAATCGTTATAACTCCCTGCTCCATTGCTTCAATGGCATTCTTCAAGATATTAATCAGAACTTGTTTCACTTTATGAATATCACATAAAATCATTAGCTTCTGCTCTTCAATGACACTTTTAATTTGAATATTCTTTTTTACTGCCTCTGCTTCTAATAAAAGGATTACTTCCTTAACTATTCTTGTTAAATCTTGAACACTCAATTTATGTTTATGTGGTTTTGCAAGAACCAACAGTTCATTCGAAATAATATCAAGTCTGTGAATTTCATCTTCCATTATATCTAAGTACTTTTTATTCGGATTTTCCTCTGCCTTCATCAGTTGAATAAACCCTTTAATACTTGTAAGCGGATTCTTAATCTCATGTGCAATTCCAGCTGCCAATTGTCCGGCAACCTTTAGTTTTTCAATTTCGACCATGATATTTTCAGCTTCACTTCTATCAAATGCAATATCCCTTATAAAGCAAATAATCCCCTCAGGGATTTCCAGTTCAGAATGACTGATGAGTGAAGTTGTGGATTCTGCCGTTAGATACCTCCCATCCTTTTTTTTCATTCTATATGACAAATTACTTATTTCTTCCTTCCTGCTTGCCCATTCGTTAGTTACCCTTTGATAATCTTCCTGATGCATGATTTCACTAATGTGGGTTCCGATTAACTCCCGCTGCTCGTATCCCAGCATCATATTTACATTTTTGGTTATGTAAGTAATAATGCCGTCTAAAGAAAGTTTAACAATGAAATGTGATTTCTCATTCACCCTATTTTGTCCAGTTTTTTCCTCGACGAAATGGTTTGACTTCCCTGCTTTCGGTACTCCCAATCATCACCCCTCCTTACACATCATGCTTAAGTAAATTTTACAGAATATTCACATAAAAAACAATCATATTTTCTACTATTTTAATAGGTAATATGCCTTAGATGTTTGTCAGAATAGATGGTATTTTTATCTATATCATAGTTACGCTGAAAGGCGTTTAAAATATACGTTTCCCTTTTATAAGCCAAAAATCCTGTATGACAACATATACTTCAAAGCCCTTTATAATAAAAAATTCATAAGTCCGCTGTCAACAACATATAATTTGTATAAAACCCTTAAAAACCGTAACGTTTGACTGTATAGTTTGGGTTACCGTATAATTAATAAAATAATAAAATGAACTGGGGTGGTATGATGGGGCAGTTTATCGGATTGGAGAATTAGCAAATTTAGCAAATGTTTCTAAAAGAACAATTGACTATTATACTAGCTTAGGTTTGTTGCATGCACAACGTTCTAACAGTAATTACAGATTTTATCCAGAAGAGGCATTACACGATCTTAAGATTATCGAAGAATACAAGAAAATGCATCTGCCACTTCATGAGATTAAGAGAAAATTAGAACTAAATAAACACACCGAGCTGCAAGACAGGGATGTAGAAATACAAGTGGAGACCGTTACGAATCAAATCAAACAACTGAAAAAGGACCTTTCCGTACTTTTACCGATTATCAGTAAGTACAAACAAGATCCTATTTCAAAGAAGTTGAATGAAGAAGGTTCCGCTCTAATTGAATCCCTGATGAGAATAACAAGTTAAAACCAATTTTTGAGTTATCAGGAGGTGACTCCTTTCCTGTTTACTACAGGATAAGGAAATCTATTTGGACATATTAAACTTGGTTATTATAGCCATTTTGATTGCTTTGACGGCATTTTTTGTTACTTCTGAATTTGCTATTGTTAAAGTGAGAAGTTCCAGAATTGATCAGTTAATTGAAGAGGGAAATAAGAACGCTATTGCAGCGAAAAGGATCATTACAAATTTGGATGAGTACTTATCTGCCTGCCAATTAGGGATAACCATGACTGCTCTTGGTATTGGTGCCCTGGGAGAACCAACATTTGAGCATATCCTTCATCCGGTATTAGCCTTTTTTAATATTCCAGAATCTTTAACTTCAATTCTTTCAATCGCCCTAGCCTTTGCGATTATGACCTTTTTGCACGTAGTGGTTGGAGAACTTGCACCTAAAACGGTTGCCATTCAGAAAGCGGAATGGGTTGCGTTACTGACTGCAAAACCACTTATCCTGTTCTACCGTATCATGTTCCCTTTTATCTGGATCTTAAATGGGTCTGCCCGTTTGATCACAGGTATTTTCGGACTAAAGCGTGTATCAGAACATGAATTAGCACATTCAGAAGAAGAACTGCGAATAATTTTGTCAGAAAGCTATAAAAATGGCGAAATCAACCAATCTGAGTTTAAGTATGTAAATAAAATATTTGAATTCGATGATCGGATTGCAAAAGAAATCATGGTTCCTAGAACCGAAATTGTTTCTTTATCAAAGGATCAAACATTAGAAGAATTTCTTTCTATCATTCATGTAGAAAAGTTCACACGTTATCCGATTATGGAAAACGACAAAGATCATATTGTTGGAATGATTAATCTAAAAGAGCTTATGACTGATATTTTGGAATTCAAGGATTTAAATACCAAAACCCTTGAAGCTTATATTCGACCGATTATCAAAGTAATTGAAACAGCTCCAATTCATGATTTACTTGTTAAAATGCAGAAAGAGCGAATCCACATGGCCATCTTAATGGATGAATATGGCGGAACATCAGGCTTGGTAACGGTTGAAGATATCATTGAGGAAATTGTTGGTGAAATCCGCGATGAATTTGATACAGATGAAATTCCAGAAATAAGAAAACTTGAAGATGATCATTTTATCATTGATTCCAAAGTACTTGTAAGTGAAGTAAATGACCTTCTTGGAATTGACATTGATGATGAAGATATTGATACAATCGGCGGCTGGATTTTAACTGAAAATTACGAGGCCAAACAGGGCGATATCATGAACTTTGATTCATATGCCTTTAAAATCATTGATATGGAGGATCACCATATCAAATATGTAGAAGTGACAAAAATTCAAATGCTTGAGGATAATGAAACCTTAAAATATGAAGATAGAGAACTTCATTCTTCTGTCCCATTGACAAAATCGGAAGCATTATACTAAACATTTATTAAAAGTTCATAATTTTTGTTCACAAACCATTCAACATTTATAATTAATAACTATAATTACTATATTGATATATATATAACCTTCTCTTTTTTTTGAAAAGAGAAGGTTTTTTTTGTCCATTTTATACCGCTTTCCCTTTGTTTCAGGTTTTGTCAATTATTATGGTCACTATTGTATCGAATTACCAAATTTGTAAAAATATATTCCCAAAATGTTCACAAAGTCACATTCCCTTTTTGCTATAGTAAAGATAGAAAATGAAAATATTGGTAGGAGGGAAAAAAGTAATGGAGGCGCTTGTACTCGCTCGTATACAGTTTGCTGCAACAACAGTTTTTCACTTTATTTTTGTGCCATTATCTATAGGTCTTGCTTTCGTAATTGCCGTCATGCAAACAATGTATTTAGTAAAGAAAAAAGACGTCTACAAAAAGATGACGCAATTTTGGGGCAAATTCTTTCTCATCAACTTTGCCATCGGAATTGTAACAGGTATTATTCAAGAATTCCAATTTGGGATGAACTGGTCCAGCTATTCACGGTTCATGGGAGACGTGTTTGGTGCTCCACTAGCCATTGAAGCACTGCTCGCATTCTTCATTGAATCTACATTTATTGGGCTTTGGATTTTCGGATGGGATAAATTACCGAAAAAGGTTCACCTAGCATCTATCTGGCTTGTTTCTATCTCAACAATGATATCAGCTTTTTGGATACTTACTGCAAACTCATTCATGCAAAATCCTGTTGGCTATGCCATCAAAAATGGACGTGCTGAAACAACTGATTTCTTAGCAGTGATTACTAATCCAAAAGTCTTAGTTGCTTTTCCGCATGTTATCTTTGGTGCTTTAGCAACCGGTGCCTTCTTTGTTGTCGGTATCAGCGCATACTACTTCTTGAAAAAAAAGGACCTGGATTTCTTTAGACGTTCGGTAACAATTGGACTTGTCATTGGATTAGTATCCAGCCTTGGTATTGCTTTCAGCGGTCACTCACAATCTCAATATTTAATGGGTGCACAGCCAATGAAAATGGCTGCAGCAGAAGGACTTTGGGAGGACAGCGGGGATCCAGCAGCATGGACAGTCGTAGCTAATATTGATACAGAGAATAAAGAAACAAAAATGAGTCTTGAAATCCCATATGCATTAAGCTTCCTGGCATACGGTGATTTTAAAGGAAAAGTTGAAGGTATGAATACCCTTCAAGCTAAGTATGAGAAATTATATGGAGCAGGAAATTATATACCACCTGTCAAAACAACCTTCTGGAATTTCAGAATAATGGCAGGTCTTGGCGGAGTGCTTGTTCTTTTAAGCTTAATGGGCTTGTATATGAGACGCCGCGGCACACTTGAAAACAAAACTTGGTTTTTAAAGATATTGGTTGCAACGCTTTTCTTCCCGTTTATTGCAAATACTTCAGGGTGGATTATGTCAGAAATAGGACGTCAGCCATGGATTGTAAATGGCTTAATGAGAACTTCTGATGCTGTTTCACCAACTGTATCTGCCGGCTCAGTATTATTTTCACTAGTGTCCTTTACATTGGTGTATACATTGTTAGCAGTTGCAATGGTCGTTTTATTTTTAAGAATCATTAAACAAGGACCACATGAAAAACAAATGGATGATATTAGAGACTCAGATCCTTTCAGTGAAGGAGGTATATCACATGCAACTAAGTGAGATATGGTTCTTACTTATCGGAGTTTTGTTTGTTGGATTTGTCTTTTTAGAAGGATTTGACTTTGGAGTTGGAATGAGTACAAAATTTCTCGCCAAAAACGAGGTAGAAAAACGTGTGCTGATTAATACGATTGGGCCTTTTTGGGATGCCAATGAAGTTTGGTTGATTACCGGTGGCGGCGCGATGTTTGCTGCTTTCCCGCACTGGTATGCCACTTTATTCAGCGGTTACTACCTGCCATTTGTCGTATTACTTTTGGCTTTAATTGCACGCGGTGTTGCTTTTGAATTCAGGGGAAAAATGAACTCAGTTAAATGGAAAAAAACATGGGATTGGTCGATATTCCTAGGCAGTATTTTACCACCGTTTTTGTTAGGAGTTTTGTTTACAAGCTTAATAAAAGGTGTGCCAATCGATAAGGAAATGAATATGACAGCCGGATTCTTTGACATTGTTAATATCTATACGGTTGTTGGCGGAGTTGCATTTGTATTATTAACCTATATGCACGGCTTAATGTTCATCACATTAAAAACAACCGATTCGATTCGGGAACGTGCACGTGAACAAGCAAGAAAATTATTCCTAGCATGCGCAGTAGTCGTTGTATTATTCGTCGCCCTTACCGGGGTCTATACAAATGCATTTGCTGACAGAGGCTCTGTGCTTATTCCATTATATGCACTTGCCATTGTTCTTTATTTGGCCCTTTATCCATTATTAAAAAACAAGAAAGAAGGCTTCAGCTTCGTAACAACCGGCTTACTATTAATTCTTGTTATGGCTTCCTTCTTTATTGCATTATTCCCGAATGTGATGATTAGTTCTACGGATATTGCAAATAACTTAACAGTATATAATTCAGCATCCGGTGAATATTCTCTTAAGCTAATGACTATCATTGCGTTTACAATGGTACCAATTGTTCTGGCGTACACAGTTTGGAGCTATTATGTATTCCGCAAACGAGTAACTGATAAGGAGCATCTAGAATATTAATGGATAAAAATCTTTTCAGCTATAAAGGCAGTAAAGCCCATATGCTCATAATCACTTTACTAACTATCTGCCAAGGGGTTACAACTATTTTTCAAGCTGTATTTTTAGCCACTGCAATCACAAAAATGTTTAATGGGACAGCAGCAACAGCTGTCCTTCCCTTTTTTGCTGGCTTTGCCATTACCTTTGTTTTACGACACTTTATTCAATGGATCAAAGGAAGACTTTCCTTTAGGTTTGCCGAAAGAACCTCCTCTGACATTCAGTCACTTCTCATTCGTAAGCTATTTGAATTAGGGCCGCGCGGGATCGGAACAAACGGATCAGGAAATATGATTACGTTAACGTTGGAAGGCATTCCAAATTTCCGTACATATTTAGAACTTTTTATCCCTCGTGCAATAGCCATGTTTTGTATACCTGTCGTTCTCCTTATTTATGTCTTTCGCTCAGACTTAATTTCAGGTATTGTTCTTACGTTAACCATGCCCATTATGATTGCCTTTTTGGTTTTATTAGGACTAGTTGCAAAGAAACATGCACAAGCACAATGGAGCAGCTATCAATTACTGTCTAGGCATTTTGTGGATTCTTTAAGAGGACTTTTAACTTTAAAATTCTTGGGAAAAAGCAAATCTCATCAGCAAGCGATCGAAAGTGTCAGCAATAAATATCGAATTGCCACAAACCGATCATTACGAATTGCCTTTTTGTCTACCTTTTCTTTAGATTTCTTCTCTAGTCTGTCCGTTGCAGTTGTCGCTGTAGAGCTTGGACTGAGATTGATTGATGGAATCATGGGACTGCAAACTGCATTAACCCTGTTAATACTGGCCCCTGAATACTTTCAGCCAATACGTGACCTAGGAAATGACTACCATGCCACTATGGATGGAAAGGATGCAGGCAAACAAATTCATAACCTTTTAGCTGTAAAGAATTCAAAGGAACAGATGATTTCGACATCTGTTCCAAAGTGGAATGCTGAAAGCTTACTCACAGTCAGCCATTTGAATAAAAGGTCAGAGACGGAAGATAAAGAAATCCTGAAGGATATAAGCTTTCAAGTAAAAGGCTTTCAAAAAGTTGGAATTATTGGGGCTTCTGGTGCCGGTAAATCAACGTTCATTGATTTATTATCCGGGTTCTCCTTACCAACAAGCGGTTCCATTACAGTGCAGAATACTAAAATAGAGGATTTCTCTACACACGGCTGGCAGGAACAGCTGATATATATTCCACAACATCCATATATCTTTTCTGGAACGGTTGCAGAAAACATCAGCTTATACGCACCTAATACAGCAAAGGAAAAAATTGAAGAAGCCATTACTTTCACAGGTTTGAATGAATTAATTAAGCGTCTCCCCAATGGATTAGATGAAAGAATTGGCCAAGGCGGACGGATTTTGAGCGGAGGTGAGGAACAAAGGATTGCCTTGACACGCTCGTTACTACAGGAGAGACCAATCATGCTTTTTGATGAGCCGACTGCTCATTTAGATATTGAAACAGAGCATGAAATTAAAGAAATGATCGTACCACTTCTAACTAACAAACTTGTCTTTTTTGCTACCCACCGTCTACATTGGATGCGTGAAATGGACGTTATTTTTGTCATAGAGGACGGGAGAATCGTTGAAGCGGGTACACACGAGGAATTATATAAACATCAAGGTGCTTATTTTCACCTTATACAAGCACAGAGAGGAGGTAACCTTGAGTGAGGCTTTTTCAAATCTATATCATTCCGTATGTAAAACAATTTAAACAATCTATCCTGTTGGCTATTCTCTTTGGTGTCTTAACCGTAATCGGAGCCTCCATGCTCACCTTTACTTCCGGATACTTGATTTCACGTGCCGCACAAAGACCAGAAAATATTTTACTAGTCTATGTGCCTGTAGTATTGGTCCGCACGTTTGGAATATCCCGTGCTGTTACCCATTATATTCAACGGCTAATCGGACATGATGCCGTATTAAAAATTCTTTCGCAAATGCGTGTTAAGCTTTATGGAATATTAGAACCACAGGCCCTTTTTATCCGAACCCGATTTCAAACAGGTGATTTACTAGGAACTTTAGCAGATGATATAGAACATCTGCAGGATGTGTATATTCGAACAATCCTGCCAACCTTTATTGGATTGTTTTTATTTGTTGCATCCATTATCTCACTAGCATTATTTGATTGGATTTTCGCCTTGTGGATTACTTTTTGTTTAAGTATTATCGTAATCCTGTACCCTCTCTTTTCACTTTATTTACTGAAAAAACGTCAAATTGAGCAAAAGAAAATTCGCAGTCGACTCTATCAATCATTAACAGATGCTGTTTTCGGACTGGGAGATTGGATTATTAGTGGACAAAAGGAACGGTTTTTCTCTCAATTTTCTGCTTTACTGCAGGCAAATAATAAGATAGATAGGAAGCTTCGTCATTGGAATCAAACACGCACCTTCCAATTGCAGTTCATCACAGCCCTTATTCTTATTTCTGTTGGAGTTTGGGCAGGTAATCAAGCACAGGCCGGAGTAATCGCGCCTACCTATATTGCGGCGTTTACACTTGTGACACTGCCAATCGTGGAAGGATTAGTTCCCATTTCACACGCTATTGAACGGATCCCAACTTATCTTGAATCGATGCAGAGGCTTGAGTCAATTAATAAGTATGTTCCTGCTGCTAGTCATGCTTTGGACGCTGCTCCTATTTCTGATACAGCGTATGTGGAACTAAAGGATGTTTATTATCGATATGAGAATGAACAAAAGGATGCACTCCAGAAGATTTCTTTTTCAATTCCACAAGGAGAGAAAATAGCACTCTTAGGAAAAAGCGGAGCAGGAAAGTCAACGTTAATCCAATTATTACTCGGTGCCATTTCCCCTTCTGCAGGGAGTATAAAAATCAATGAGAGCAATCCAGAAAACTACGGTGAGAATATTTTTGAAATGATTAGTGTCTTAAATCAGAAGCCTTATTTATTTGCAACCAGCGTGAAGAATAATATTCGGCTGGGAAACCAAATGGCGACAGATGAAGAAATCGAAAACGTGATAAAGCAGGTTCAACTTGATGAGTATATTCATTCCCTTTCAAATGGTTTAGATACACAAATGGAAGAAACCGGACAACGTTTCTCCGGCGGTGAGCGGCAACGGATTGCTTTAGCTAGAATACTTTTAAAAAATACACCTATCGTCATATTAGATGAACCAACAGTCGGACTCGATCCACAAACGGAAAGTCTATTACTTGATACTATTTTTACTGCACTTAAGGATAAAACGGTGATTTGGGTTACCCACCATTTAATTGGAATTGAAAAAATGAATCAAGTATTTTTTATTGATAAAGGAGCCATTACAATGAATGGTTCCCATGAAGAATTAATAAAAACAAATGACCGCTACCGGCAGCTCTATTTATTGGATCGAGGACACTTAGAGTAACTTTGTAACAGCAAAAAAAGGGTGGAATTACGTATCTATGGATACTGTAATTCCGCCCTTTTTTTACTTGACTGTGTATAGGCAGTGATAGTAACTGTTAGCTTGATTGAAGTGCCTGGAAGGGAAATCAACAAATCAGATTTACAGACTCTTTTATTTAACAGACTGCAAAATTAAACTAAATAGATAAAGTAGCATATGAATGCAGCACATAGGCAGTACATGATTGGATGTATCTCACGGGCCTTTCCAAGTGCAATATTTGTAATCGGATAAAGAATAAAACCTAAAGCAATTCCAGTCGCCACACTATAGGTAAGTGGCATCATCAAAATAGTAATAAACACCGGGATGGCAATTTCAAGCTTATTCCATTCTATTTGCTTAACTTCCATTGACATTAAAGCACCAACAATAATTAGTGCAGGAGCTGTTACACCTGCTGTTACGACTGATAATAATGGTGAAAACAGTAACGCAACGGCAAAACAAAGCGAAATAACAATAGATGTAAAGCCTGTTCTCCCCCCCGCAGCAATTCCAGAGCTGGATTCAATCATGGATGCAGTTGTTGAAGTCCCTAGTACAGCCCCAAAAACAGTTGATGCAGCATCAGCCAGCAGAGCCTTTCCTGCATTCGGAATTTCATTATTTTTCACTAACCCTGCTTGGCTGGCAATAGCAATAAGTGCACCCGCTGTATCAAAGAAGGCAACAAATAAAAATGTGAAAATAACAGCAAGCATGTCCGGTGTAAAAATTTGATCAAGATGACGGAAAACTTCTCCGAATGTTGGTGTCAGGCTTGGTACAGCCCCAATGATTTGCTTAGGTGTATCAATAATGCCAAACACCATACCAACAATTGTTGATATAACCATTCCATAAAATATTGCTCCTTTAACCCCGCGAACAAGGAGAATAACCGTTAATACAAAACAAAAAATCGTTAACAAGGTTGCCGTTGATTTAAGATCGCCAATGGAAACAAAGGTTGCCTCATTAGCAACAATTAATCCCCCATTTTTCAATCCAATAAAAGCAATAAAAAAGCCAATTCCCGCTGCAATGGCATGTTTTAAATCCTTTGGAATAATATTAATAATTTTTTCCCGTATCTTTAATAAACTTAATATGACAAATAATATCCCTGACACAAAAACTCCAGTTAAAGCTGTTTGCCAGGGAATATTCATGCTAATACAGACTGAGAATGTGAAAAATGAATTCAGTCCCATACTTGGTGCAATGCCGATGGGATAATTTGCAATAATCCCAATTAATAAAGAGCCAATAATAGCGGATAATGCAGTTGCCGTAAATACAGCACCCTGATCCATCCCGGATTGACTAAGAATGATCGGATTAACAACTAATATGTATGCCATTGATAAAAATGTTGTAAGTCCTGCTATCGTCTCTTGACGATAATTCGTATTTCTACTGACAAACTGAAAATACTCTTTCATGCTGTCTCCTCCAATGATGAATGAATAAATGAAATAAATAATACTTGCAGGCCAATAAAAAAAGCCACACATATTATGCGCAGCTGCAGATGAAAGGAAATTTAATCAGATAGCATTATCAGAATAAATTTCCTTGTAGTCTAGCTATTTACGGCAGCTTGGTAGAAACATTCAGACCTTATTTCTGAATATATACAAGGAATAGTAAGCAGAAGCGGCTTGTTTAGCCTCTTCAAACTTAAGTTTGATAGGTATAATTTCGTTCATTCTAGCAGACACATATTAAGCCAGTCAATTCTTTAATGTATTCAGGATATTATAATAAATTTCAATTATCTAACAGATGTTTACCAACCAAAATACATTGGTAATAAACTCCTTTCAAGGCTTCTCTTTATTATTATGTATGAATTTATGATAAAATATGAATAAATGAAAATAGTTGCAATAGAGACTTTTTACATAAATGAAGGGGGAAATTGGATGGAGTCAATGCCACAAGATGTAATTGCAGAAATAAACCATAAGAAGTTAACCGCTGTACAAATTGTCAAAAGAGCCTTTTTTATTATTATCGGGGCAGTATTAATGGGCGTAGGCCTTGAGGAATTTCTTGTCCCCAACAAAATCCTTGACGGAGGAATTGTTGGAATCTCGATTATTTTATCCCATTTAACTGGCTTTAAATTGGGACTCTTTATTTTCATCTTAAATATTCCATTTTTTTATATTGGCTATAAACAAATTGGAAAAACCTTCGCATTATCTACTCTTTTAGGAATTACCATTCTATCATTCACAACCTCATTACTTCATGAAGTACCTGTTTTCACAAATGACCCTTTGCTGGCAACCGTTTTTGGAGGAATTGTATTAGGAGCGGGCGTCGGAACAGTTATCCGCTTCGGAGGATCTTTGGACGGTACTGAAATTATGGCCATCCTTGTCAATAAAAAGCTGCCATTTTCCGTTGGAGAAGTCGTCATGTTCTTTAATATTTTCATTTTCGGTATTGCAGGCTTCGTATTTGGCTGGGATCGAGCCATGTACTCTCTAATTGCTTATTTCATCGCTTATAAAGTTATCGATATTATGATCATAGGATTCGATGAATCAAAATCAGCTTGGATTATCAGTGATGATCATAAAAACCTAGGGGATGCTATTTTAGCCCGTTTAGGTCGTGGTGTTACGTATCTAACTGGTGAAGGAGCCTACACAGGCGACGACAAAAAGGTCATTTTCTGTGTTATCACAAGATTAGAGGAAGCAAAGCTAAAGTCCATAGTAGAAGAAATTGATCCCTCTGCATTCCTCGCAGTCGCAAACATTTCAGAAGTCCGCGGAGGAAGATTCAAAAAACGTGCAATCCACTAAAAAAAGCTGAGATCATCCACTCAGCTTTTTTCTGTATGATTCATGACATCCTTTTCTTCGCGATTTGTAACCTCAAACACATCAAGGAAGAAAACAAAAATCGGAATACCAATAATCAATCCCCAAACTCCAAAGAAATGCTCAGAGAAGATTAACACAATAAATGTATAAAAAATAGGAAGATCTGTTTTTGAACTCATAAGCTTTGGATTTAAAATATACGCCTCAATTGCGTGGATAATTGCAACGGTGATTAAAATATATACAACCTGGATAAATCCGCCGATTGTATAAGCAATAAGGCTAAGCGGGATAAGTGAGATAATTACCCCTGCAACGGGAATTAATCCAAGGAAGAAAATCATAATCGCTAATCCAAACAATTGTGGGAAGTCCATGATTGAAAGTGCAATTATAGATAGAACGCAATTTACAATCGCAATAATAAACTGTGCTTCAATAACCTTCCCAAACGTACGGGCAAATTTCCCGCCAAAATATGCAATCTCTTTATAAAAGGCAGCCAGCTTGCTATGCTGAAATTTCTGTGTAAAAGTGATCAGCCTTGGTTTTTCTAATAAAAAGAATAAACTAAGCAGCAACGCTAGAAATACCTGTAAGGCCAATTGACTGAAATTAGTGAAATAGCTAATGACAAAGGTCAGTCCCTGCTCTAAATATTGAGAAATTTGGTTTTTCTCTAAAAGACTTACTAGGTAGTTCATAATAGCATTCTCTTGCGGTTGTTTATAAAAGGCCGTAACCTGTTTGATCAGTTCTGTAATTTCATAAAGTACAATTGGTAAATATTTCACAATTCCATATGATAGCAATCCAACAATAAGCGTATAGGAGACTAATACCGTTAACTTCCTATTGATGGGGAGTATTTTGGTAACAAAAGTTACTAAACGATCCATTAAAAAGGAGAAAATAAATGTCAGCAGAATAAAATTTATCATGCTTTTCATGCTGTATAAAATCAGAACGATAAGAACAAAAATGAAAATCCTTTTTATTCCTTTATTTTGTAATAATTTCGTAAGTTCGTTCATAATTCATCCCCTTTTTCTAATACCTTACAGGTTCTGATCTTCAACATAAGTTAGAGCAATCTTGTTATATTAATATTAGCTGATTTTCATTCATACGTATAGGCAAATTAAAGAAAACCACTTCCGTTTTTCTCTGCCCCATACTATTCAACATGAAAATGTCAGTATGCTATAATGAATCAATAAGAAAATAAATAATAGGTATAGTTTTATACTATATATTCTACTTGAAATCATTAAATAAAGACATAATATTACACGTATTCATATGAAAATTACTTGATGAAGATATTCACAGTAGATAATCTGTTTATTATTAGGAGGTGTATGCCTTACCCTGGTAAGGCTGCTATTGATCACGATTAACCTACTTTTAATCGCTGTTTTAATCGCGTTAACTGCTTTTTTCGTTGCAACTGAATTTGCCATTGTCAAAGTAAGAAGCTCACGTATTAATCAATTAATTGAGGAAAATAAAGCTGGTGCGAAAGCAGCAAAACATGTTATTACGCATCTTGATGATTATTTATCCGCCTGTCAGCTTGGGATTACCATTACAGCTCTTGGTTTGGGCTGGCTTGGTGAGCCGACTGTTGAGAAAATTCTACACCCTATCTTCATTCAAATGCATTTGAATGAATCCTTATCACATCTATTGTCTTTTCTCATTGCCTTCAGCTTCGTTACGTTTATTCATGTTGTTGTAGGTGAATTAGCACCGAAGACCATTGCTATTCAAAAGGCAGAAGAAATCACATTAGCCTTTGCAAAACCAATCATTTGGTTTTATAAGATTATGTTCCCTTTTATTTGGGTACTGAATGGATCTGCCAGACTGCTTACTGGTTTGTTTGGACTTAAGCCGGTCTCTGAGAATGAGTTAGCGCACTCAGAAGAAGAACTGCGAATTATTTTGTCTGAGAGCTATAAAAGCGGGGAAATTAATAAATCTGAACTAATTTATGTAAACAATATCTTTGAATTTGACAATCGTATTGCAAAAGAAATAATGGTGCCTCGTACAGAAATAGTCGGGATTCCATTGGAAGCAACTAAAGATGAAGTCCTCGCTATCATTAAGGAGGAAAAATATACACGATATCCAGTCATAAACGGTGATAAAGATAATATTGAAGGAATAGTCAATATTAAAGAGCTGTTAACAGCCTCCTTTAATCACTCCTTTACTGATTCAAACAGCCCGATCATTCCATTTATCAAACCCGTTATTCGTGTCATTGAAACCGTCCCGATACATGACCTTTTACTAAAAATGCAGAAGGAACGCTCACACTTGGCTATTTTACATGATGAGTACGGTGGAACTGCAGGTCTCGTCACAGTTGAGGATATTATTGAGGAAATTGTTGGAGAAATACGTGATGAATTTGATACGGATGAAGTGGCAGATATTCAAAAAATCGCAGAACATCATTATATTATTAGCGGCAAAGTATTGATGGAGGATGTAAATGATTTACTGGGTACAACCCTTTTGGAAGAAGATATCGATACATTAGGCGGCTGGTTTCTTTCTCAGCAATTTGACGTCCAATTAGGTAATCAAATATCTGCAGAGGGATTTACATTCACTGTCACTGAAATTGACGGTCACCATATCCAATTTATTGAAGTAAAAAAAATAACCGAATCAGAAATGAATCAAAAGGCTGACTCTGAATAAAAGAGCAGCCTTTTTTAAGCTTTGATAGTAAGCAATGCTAATAAAATCAACAGCGTTCATCAATTAGTTATTATATAAAAAAGTTGCTAATACCAGATCTTAAATAAATTTTCGTTGAATATTTTTCCCATCATACGTAAATAGGATATGCCTTTCCTCGCTTACCGTTTCCAAATGGACTGCTCTTCCCCATAATTGATGAACATATGGAAGAACCTTTTCTAGGTAACGTAGATCTAATTCAATTCCTTCGTACCAATGCTTTAAATAGAGCTCTCCACTCTTCATATAATCGCCGTCATTCACCGTGAGATAAGGAAAACCGCCATTAACTCGCATGTTTACAAGCTGGTCACGGACTTGTTCCCATTCCTTTCCGACAATCTTATATTCCTTTCCTTGCTTTTGAAAAAGATACATATCTTCACGCATGACTAAGTCCTTTGTTAAATAATTTCGTAAAAAGGAAATGTCTGATTCAATTTCACGAACCTCAAACATTTTTTCTCGCCCTGAACCAGCTACAACACCTCTTTTTTTCATTTCTTCTGTAGGGTTGTTAAAACGCTCTTCAATATCCTCATAAATTTTCAAACCTAAGTAATAGGGATTAATGCTTGTACGGGAAGGCTGTACAACGCCTGCATTTAGCTTGGCGAACTCCAGCGCCTCAGCACTTGTTAAATCCATTTCCCGCAAAATTCGCTGATGCCAATAGGAAGCCCATCCCTCATTCATAATTTTTGTTTCCATTTGCGGCCAAAAATACAGCATTTCCTCCCGCATCATTGTTAGGATATCCCGCTGCCAATCGGTTAGTTCACGACTGTACGATTCAATAAACAATAATAAATCCTTTTCAGGCCGCGGTGGGAATTGCCTTTGCTTCTTCTTATCCGAAGTTTGTGGCTTTGCTTCATCCAGTGACCATAAATCATCATACTGTGAAGGTTTTTTAACTTCTTCAAACTCAACATCCTCCAAATCCCACGAAAGCTTTGGCCGAATTAATGATGGATCTATGTGTTCTTCAATAGCAAGCACTGCGTCTAGAAATAGCTCTACCTCCTGTTTTCCATGAAGAATTTCATATTTTCTTATTCGATCAGCCGTTGCCGCCATACTCTCGACCATTTCCCTCTTTGTATTTTGGAAGCGAACATTATTCTTAAAGAAATCACAGTGTGCTAATACGTGAGCAACAATCAGTTTATTTTGAATAAGCGAGTTTGAATCAAGTAAAAAGGCATAGCAGGGATCTGAATTTATCACAAGCTCATAAATTTTAGATAAGCCAAGGTCATAATGAAGCTTCATTTTATGAAATTGCTTTCCAAAGCTCCAGTGTGAAAAACGCGTAGGCATACCGTATGCCCCGAAAGTATAAATAATATCTGCTGGACATATTTCATAACGCATCGGATAGAAATCAAGCCCAAAACCCGTTGCGATCTCAGTTATCTCACCTATTGCATATTCAAGTTCTTTCCTTTCTGCTTCGTTCATCCCACTCTCTCCCTTCATGCTTCCATATCTCAATGTATGAGGTAAAAAGCTGAAAGATGAATGTTTGTGTCAAGCAATTAAAGAAAAGCATGGGTGCCTTGCCAATCGGAAAGTTTGTTTATTCTTATCCGTCCAACATTTACACTGTAATATTTTCGCCTTCCTTCATACACTAATACTAACTCCTTAGAACAAAAGGAGGAGGAGAGGATTTGATGACTATGGACTATGACCGAGCATTATATTACACACACCGCTCGGAATGGGATAACTTATTAATCCTTATGGTAAGAACGTCTGATAATTTTTTGGCAAAGAAAATTGAACATTTTCTTCATGCCTATAATTTTGAAAAGGATTATTCCATTATCGAAAAACATTTATATTCTTTACTAAGATATATTGATCATGCTCTTGAATTACATGATCGTGATATAGCAGACGAAACATTATACATGCTGAAATGAGTTCGTAGCAGTAAGAAAAACAAAAAAACACGGATTCTTCAAGAATCCGTGTTTTTAAAAGGATTATTTAGACAAGTCAGCCATTTTTTGTTCCACAAGCTCCATAAATTGTTTTTCCATTTCGGCAAGCTTTTGTTTACTCTCATTTAAATCAGAGCCAGACACACTAAAGTAAAATTTCACTTTCGGCTCTGTTCCAGATGGTCTTAAGCAAATCCAGGTTCCATCTTCAAAGTAATATTTAATCACATTTGATTTTGGCAAGGAAATAACCTTTTCTGTTCCATCCGCTTCAGTCCTAGAACCGGTTAAATAATCTTCAACGGCAGAAACTTTTAGGCCATCTAGCTCTTGAATCGGGTTAGCGCGGAAAGAGGCTAGTGTTTTTTGAATTAATTCAGCCCCGTCCTTCCCTTTCAATGTTAAGGACCGAAGTCCTTCTTGGAAAAAGCCGTATTGATTAAAGATAGAAATAAGTGCATCATGTAAGCTCATGCCTTTCTTTTTATAGAAAGCACTTACCTCTGTTGCCAAGAGGGCAGCTTGAACAGCATCTTTATCCCTTACAAAATCACCGATTAAATAACCGTAGCTTTCCTCATAGCCGAACAAAAACTTATATTCACCAGTCGTTTCATATTCTTTTATTTTTTCACCGATAAACTTAAATCCAGTTAAGACATCCAGCGTTGTTACACCAAAGGATTCAGCAATTTTTCTTCCTAATTCACTTGTGACAATCGTTTTAATCATCACACCGTTCTTTGGCATTGTTCCCTTTGCCTGCTTCTCAGACAAAATATAATGTAAGAGGATTGCACCTGTTTGGTTTCCAGTCAGGACAACATATTCACCCTTCTCATTTTTAACAGCAATGCCTAACCGATCAGCATCTGGATCAGTTGCAATCAAAAGATCTGCTCCAATTCTGTTTCCTTCCTCTATCGCCAATGTAAAGGCAGCATGCTCTTCCGGATTCGGACTTTTTACTGTTGAAAATTCAGGGTCAGGTAATTCCTGTTCTTTCACGACTGACACATGTTGATATTTTAAGGCCTTTAAACCGTCTCTAACTGGGATATTTCCCGTACCGTGAAGCGGTGTAAATACCACTTTTACATCAACTTCGTCCGCCATATTAGGGTTCTCCGAAATGGTCATGAGCTTCTCATTGTATGCTTGATCGATTTCTTGACCAATCATTGTGATTAAACCTTTATCCATTAAGGACTGTTGGTCCTCTACCTGAATTAATAATTCATTCTCAATTTCATTGATTTTTGCAATGATGACATCTGCTCCTTCAGGAGGGAGCTGCCCGCCATCTGGTCCGTAGACCTTATATCCATTATATTCAGGAGGATTATGACTAGCCGTTATCACAATCCCAGAAAATGCATGCAGGTGGCGGACAGCAAATGATAACTCCGGCGTTGGACGCAAAGCGTCAAACACATACGACCGGATGTCTCTTGTAGACAAGGTTTTAGCCGCCTCCATGGCAAATTCAGGAGAAAAATGACGTGAATCATAAGCAATAACAACGCCTCTTTTTTTAGCCTCCAGCCCATTTGCTTCAATATATGCAGCGAGTCCGGCAGAAGCCTTTCGAATCGTGTAGAGGTTCATACGATTCGTTCCAGCTCCAATCTCACCTCTCATACCTCCTGTTCCAAATTCTAAATCCTTATAAAAAGCCTCTTCAAGGCTTCTATCGTCTTTTTTTATCTTATCTAATTGTTCTTTAACAACAGTATCTAAACCCTCGAATTGCAACCATCTTTCAGCCTTTTGCTTCCAATCCATATGTAACCCTCCTAAATCAATCCATCTTTATCACATTATGTTAGTAATGAGGTACTCTATAAAATATACAGGAAATATACTAATTAATAAAGAAGTGTTCCAAACCATCTAACCGAAAAAAAACAACAATTTTTGCTTTTTATTTTACAGTATTTCTAGTTCCCATATATAATTCATAATAGATGGAATAATTTGTACAAGCCATCATTATTGTTTTAGGGAGGCCATAATGGAAAAAAGTCAAAAAGATAAACGGGAATCACTCCTTTTCATAGCATGGGCAGCCTCAGTTATAGCCATGTTTGGCAGCTTGTACTTTTCGGAGATTCGTCAATTCGAGCCCTGTACACTGTGCTGGTATCAGCGTATTGTTATGTATCCCTTTACAATCCTTTTAGGAATTGCTTATGTTAAAAAGGATTATAAAATGTCCCTGTATTCGATGATATTATCAGCGGTCGGTGGAAGCATCTCCATTTATCACTATTCATTACAAAAGCTAAGCTTTCTTGCCGATTTTGCACCAGCCTGTGGCAGAATTCCTTGTACAGGTCAATACATAAATTGGTTTGGATTTATCTCTATCCCATTTTTAGCACTAATCGCCTTTATTATTATCTTCATTTGCAGTATTCTCATCTGGAAACATTCAAAGGAGGACTAAAGATGAAAAAAGTACTGATATTTTTAGCCATTATTATTGTGTTGTTTATCGGAGTTGCCGTACTAACGAATATGCAAAACAACGAAAAAGTGGAAGATAATCCATATAAGAAGGATACGCTTCATCCAGAGACTGCAGCATTATTAGATAATGAAAATTATCAAAACATCATCTTACCGGATGAACTGGATCAAAAGTTGAATGACAAAGAAGATATGACTGTTTACTTTTTTCAGTCAACATGTGAATACTGTAAACAAGCTACCCCCATTCTTTCTCCATTAGCTGAAGAAATGGAAATAAATCTTGTCCAATATAATCTGCTTGAATTTGAGCAAGGATGGGATGATTATGGAATTCAAGAAACACCAACAATTGTTCAATATAAAGATGGAAAAGAAACAGCGAGGATTACCGGATTAACAAGTGAAGAGGAATACAGACAATGGTTTACTGAAAATAGTCAAAAAAAATAAAAGTCTGCACTAGCAGCCTTTTATTTTTTTTTGCTAAACTAACAATTCATTAGCAGCTCTAGAATATATACTTAATTCGCTATTTCCTGATAGTTTCAAGTCTGCAAATTGTTGAAATTCAAAAGGAAAATTCAAACCATATTGTTCAAGAATAGAAATATTTTTATAATAAGTTTCAATATACTGCTCATCCAAACTGTCACTTTCAAGGATGGAAATGATTGTTTGTAAGCTTGTAATGACTTGAAAAGCATCCTTTAACGTATCCAGCTGTTCAAAATGACTTGACGAAATATATAATACGTTAAGCCTTTCAAACTTTGCAATCTCTTCATCAGAAAAATAATTCGGAAATACATCTGAATACAATTGCCTAATCAACTCCGTAATTTTTTCTTGCTGATCCGGAGTCGAAGCAAAAACCACCTTCACAAAAAACCCCCACCTTTTAACTGCTCTATAATCATCACTGTTAGATATACATAGAATAACATATTATCGTGTGATATTATGGTGGTAATTCACACCACAAGCAAAAGAAAATGGATAACAAGGAAAGCTAAGAGATTACTGTCTGTAAAAGGAGATTTTCTTATGATTAAAACAAGCCGAAAAGGAGAATGGCTGGAAATTATTATCCCGGAAGAATGGGATGGCACATCTGTGCAGGATTTATTCCGAACCATTTGGAATGCACCTAAAAAACTAACTCATTCTTTAAGAATGGAAAAAGGCGTAAGAATAAATGGACAAGGTGCAGATTGGACAGTTTCTCTAAATCAAAACGACCGGCTTGATATTCGGCTTTTTTCCGAGCAGGATTTTGGTATACAGCCGTCCTATCATGATATAGCCATACTATATGAAGATGATCATCTACTGGTTGTCAATAAACCCTCTAATATGGATACACATCCTAATTCTCCTGAGGAAACGAACACATTGGCAAATGCAACAGCCTATCATCTGCTTTCTCAAGGTGAATATAGACAGGTTAAACATGTTCACAGGCTTGATCGAGATACAACCGGAGCTGTACTATTTGCTAAGCATTCCTTCATTGGTTCTATTCTTGATCACATGCTTGAAAAGCGAGAAATCAAACGAACCTATCTTGCTCTTGTTGAGGGAATTCTAAAAGTCAAAAAGGGTTCCATCACCGAACCAATCGGACGTGACCGTCATCATGCGACGAGAAGAAGAGTTTCTCCATCAGGCCAAAAGGCTGTAACCTATTTTGAGGTTTTGAAAACAGATCACAAGCAAAATCTTACCCTGGTAAAATGCTTCCTTGAAACTGGACGCACCCATCAAATTCGGGTCCATTTCAGTCATATAGGCCATCCACTTGCAGGTGACCTTTTATATGGCGGCAAACCAACATTTTCACGACAAGCATTACATGCAGTAAAACTGGAATTGACCCACCCTTTTACAGAAGAAAAGATTATTTGTCATGCCCCCTTCCTTGATAAACAAAATATTTTCACGGGAATTGACCCCTATTCAATATAAAAAATCCTGCAAATAGCTTTGCAGGATTTCCTTGTTTATTATTTTAAAAATCATCTGGATTTGGTCCAAATCGCTTATTTTCATTTAAGCCATTGATTTTTTCCATATCCTCATCTGTTAATTCAAAATGAAAGATATCAGCATTTTCTTTAATTCTAGAAGGTGTGACTGATTTAGGAATCACAATGACATTATTTTGCAGATGCCATCTTAAGATTACTTGTGTACTTGTCTTTTCATACTTTTCTGCGATTGACAGTAGGGTAGGATCATCAACTAATTTTCCTCTTGCTATCGGTGACCATGCTTCAACAGCAATATCATTTTCTTTACAAAATGCCCTTACCTTCTCCTGTGTCAGCAAAGGGTGTAGTTCAATTTGATTCAAGACGGGCTTTTCATTCGCATGGGTGAATAAATCCTCCAGATGATGTATCTGAAAGTTACTAACACCTATTGCCTTTACAGTGCCCTCTTGGTAAAGCTTCTCTAACGCTTTCCAAGTATCTATATATTTACCCTTTACAGGCCAATGTACTAAATACATATCAAGATAATCCAAACCAAGCCTTTTTCGGCTTTTTTCAAAAGCAGCAAGTGTTTCTTCATAGCCCTGGTCTGTATTCCAAACCTTTGTTGTAACAAAGATTTCCTCCCTTGGGATCCCGCTTTCCTTCAGTGCTTGACCGACTCCCTCTTCATTATCATAGAAAGCAGCCGTATCAATTGAACGATACCCCAAGCTTAATGCCGTTTTTACTGTATCAACCGCAACACCGCCAGCCTCTACTTTGTATACACCAAGGCCAAACTGCGGCATCTCTACTCCGTTATGTAAACGAATCGTATGATTTATGCTAATAACCATATTTGCACCTCCATTGCCTAATTTAACCATATCTTAACACTAAAATAAAAGACAGTGAATAAAATACACACATAAATCCTTTAGACAGACAAATATTAAAAATAGAAAATTAATTTATAAAGACCGCAAGAGGATTAATATTAAGATTATGTAAATTTTTCGCGAAATAACTTTAACATTCGACATTTTTTTTATAAAATTATCTAGGCTTGTTTGGCAAGATTGGATAAATAATTGGGGGTAACAAAAATGGTATTTAAAAAGAAGGATAAATTCTCTACTTTACTGAACAATATTTCCACAAATTTGAAGGAAGCAGCAAACTATTTTTATGATTATAAATTAAAGAATGTCAGTGATTTAAAAGTCTTCTCCGAAACAATGAAAGAATATGAAACTAAAGGAGATACATACATCCATGATGTGATTAAGGAATTGAATAATGCCTTTATCACTCCAATCGAAAGGGAAGATATTCTTGCCCTAGCGATGAGTATGGATGATGTATTAGACGGATTAGAACACTGTTCTGCTCTATTTGAAATGTACTCAATCACAGAAGCAGATGATTTCATGCTGAAATTTGTCGATGCCATTAAAAATTGTTCTCATGAAATTCAAGACTCAATCGATCTTCTTTCAACGAAAAAGCTTCCACAGATTCGTGACCATGCGATTAAAATTAAGGATTATGAATCAAAATGTGACGGTATACGTCGACAATCCATTAAACATTTATTTTCTGTTGAAAAGGATCCAATTAAAATCATTCAATACAAGGAAATTTATGAAAATCTTGAAGATATAGCTGATTACTGTCAAAATGTTGCCAATACATTAGAAACAATAATAATGAAGAATGCGTAAGGAGTAGTAACTACATGGATGGACTTATTATTTTAACGGCCCTTATTGTCATTTGTGCCTTAGCATTTGATTTCATTAATGGATTTCATGACACGGCAAATGCAATTGCAACTGCTGTTTCAACTAAAGCGCTTAGACCTCGGCATGCGATTCTATTAGCAGCGGTTATGAACTTTGTTGGGGCCATGACCTTTACGGGTGTAGCAAAAGCGATAACAAAGGATATTGTAGATCCCTTTACATTGGAAAATGGCTCTATTGTTATTTTAGCGGCTTTGCTTGCAGCTATCTTTTGGAATCTGCTTACTTGGTATTACGGAATCCCTAGCAGCTCGTCACATGCCATTATCGGTTCAATTGCAGGCGCTGCTATCGCTGCAGCTGGATTTAATGCACTGAATTATAGCGGGTTTATTAAAATTATCCAGGCACTTATCATTTCACCAATACTAGCCTTTATCGTAGGCTATATTGTATATAGTATTTTTAAAGTGATATTTAAAGAAAATAATTTAGCAAAAACAAACAAAGGCTTCCGGGTAATTCAAATTTTCACGGCTGCTTTGCAAGCATACTCACATGGAACAAATGATGCACAGAAAGCAATGGGAATTATCACTATGGCCTTAATTTCTGCCGGACAGCTTTCTACTGACGATGTTCCATTCTGGGTTCAACTATCCTGTGCGCTAGCCATGGGTCTTGGTACTTCTGTCGGCGGTTGGAAAATTATTAAAACAGTCGGCGGTAATATCATGAAAATTCGCCCTGTTAACGGCGTTGCTGCCGATTTAACCGGTGCCATGATTATTTTCGGTGCTACTTATATTCATTTACCCGTAAGTACAACGCATGTTATTTCCTCATCAATTATGGGCGTTGGAGCTTCTCATCGATTAAAGGGTGTTAAATGGGGAACTGCACAACGAATGCTTATCACATGGGTAATCACTTTACCGATTTCAGCTACCGTTGCAGGTATTTTCTACTATATATTAAATATATTCTTTTAAGATTAATTGGTTCGTAAAGGGTAAGAATCTATTCTTGGATTCTTACCCTTTCCTATTTTAGTATTGCTTTTATTAATTTCAGAAGCATCTATTTTTGTTTTTTACTCATACTAAGAAAAAACTTGAATTACATCATATAAACGAATATTATAGAAGATGTGATTGTAAATTGTTCGTACTTTTTGGAGGGCAACTATGTTTAAACTTAAGGAAAATAACACAACTGTGAAAACAGAAATTATGGCTGGTATTACCACCTTTTTAACGATGGTTTATATTGTCGTTGTAAACCCAATTATCTTATCCGATGCAGGTGTTCCTTTTGATCAAGTTTTTATGGCTACAATTATTGCATCTGCTGTCGGAACTTTATGGATGGCATTGTTCGCCAATTATCCAATCGCAGTTGCTCCTGGAATGGGCATGAATGCCTATTTCGCCTACTCTGTTGTTGGTTCACATGGTAATATCGATTATCAAACAGCCTTTGCAGCTGTATTTATTGCAGGTATTATTTTTGTTATTTTATCTTTAACCCGTTTTCGTGAGGTATTAATTGAAGCGATACCCGAAAATCTAAAGCACGGAATTAGTGCTGGGATAGGCTTATTTATTGCCTTTATCGGCCTCCGCTTAACTGGCTTAGTGACAAGCCATCCGTCCAATCTCGTGGCATTAGGTGATCTTCACTCGCCGTCAGCCCTTTTGGCATTATTCGGCCTAGCTGTTACCTTAATTCTCATGACATTAGGAGTGAACGGTGCATTATTTATCGGAATGGTCGTTACCGCTCTAGTCGCTTTCCTTTTCGGTCAGCTTTCATTTAATGAGGGTTTTGTTGCACTGCCTAGTATTCCTGAAGGACTTATCATCGCTAACCCAATTACTGCCTTCGGTGAGGTCATTCAGCACAGCCTTTATGCAGTTGTCTTTTCATTCTTATTAGTAACCATTTTTGATACGACAGGTACAATGGTTGCTGTTGCACAGCAGGCAGGCCTGATGAAGGATAAAAAAATGCCCCGTGCCCGTGAAGCATTGCTGTCAGATTCGATTGCTACTACGATCGGGTCGATGTTTGGTACTAGTCCTACCTCTGCTTTTATCGAATCCTCTACAGGTGTTGCTGCCGGAGGGAGAACAGGATTAACAACCCTAACTGTTGGTATTTTATTTATTGTTTCAGCGTTCTTCGGACCGCTTGTCAGTGCGGTATCAGGATTATCTGCTATTACAGCCCCTGCATTAATAATTGTCGGCAGTTTAATGATGGGGAATGTGGTTCATATCAACTGGCATGACTTTGAAGAGGCCTTTCCAGCCTTTCTAATCATCCTAAGTATGCCATTAACATCAAGCATCGCAACTGGAATTGCACTTGGATTTATCTCATACCCGCTGCTTAAACTAGTAAAAGGAAAATGGCGCGAAGTTCATCCAATCGTATTTGTATTCGCCATCCTTTTCTTCTATCAGCTCGCGTTTCTGCCACATTAATAAGTAATGGTGTCAGGCACCGCATAAAGACAAAGTAAGTAGTTTTGTCCATATGTGGTGCCTGACACCATTTTTGTTAGTGAAGGTAATATTCTTTTAGCCATTTCTCCATTATGTCGAAAAGGTCCGTATCGATTGGCTGGTCAAATAGTGTTTTATATTCCTTCATTAAAGTAAGCATTTTATGCTCTTTCGTATATTTACGTAGAATATGATTCATATCATGAATGATATGCCACTCTGATTCTCCTTTTACCATTCCTGCTATTTTTTCTGCATGGTCTGGTGGTACTTGTATATCTTTATCCCCTGTAATAGCGAGCGTAGGACAGGTTACTTTCTGTAAGTACTCGCAGACATCATAATCGTATTGCTCCCGCATCCATTTCGCGTTTATTTTCGTACCTTTAATTTTTAACGTATCTTCCGTAGAATTCAGGATTTTAGCCATTACTGCATCCTGCTGTTTCTGTGCTTTTGCAGCTACTTTCAAAAGTTTAAATAACCAGCCTTTGAAGCCCTTTGTTTCTTTAATCTCTTTCATCGCCATTTCAAACTGTTTTGGCAATAAAGCCTTTGAGGAATCTGCGGCTCCAGCCAACAGGATTAATCCTGCAGCCGGCTCCTGATCATGGACTGCGGGTGCAAGCAAGGCACCCTCACTATGTCCTAATAGTATGACTGAATTAGGATCAACACGATGATCCATTTTTAAAAACGTAGCACATGCCACAGCGTCATCAATGAGGTCCTTTACACCTGCTGTGTAATAATCACCGCCGCTTTCATGTGTACCCCTTTTATCATAACGAAGAGTAATAAAACCATTGGATGTAAAGAACTCTGCTAAATCCTTATAAATGTTGATTACTATTCCTTTGTCATTACCGTCTCTGTTCGTCGTCCCTGTGCCAGGAATAATCAAAATAGCCGGATTTTTTTCTTTTAAGTCGGTTGGAATGGTTAACGTGCCCTTTAGCGTATATTGACCTTCAATCGTAACATCTATATTTTGGCTCATGTTTACATCCTCCTAATCGGCTTCCGGAATAATGATTGTTGAAATATAACGTTTCTTTCTTTCAGGACTTGGCTTATTGGCAGAGGCCTTTTGAAAAATCTTTGCCATTTCAATAAAAAAGTCCTGAAATTCCTCATCACTTAAATAAAAGGCTGTCTGCCTATACGCTACTCCATCACGCTCTAAATCAATTTTTTCCTGCTCCAGATAACTCTCAAATTGAGCTAATAAATGCGTTGTAAATAACATAAAATACTGGATGTGCTCTTCTTTAGACACATTGTTTACATCCTTTGTCGTGATACTTGCTTCAAGCGGATTTAAGGAATAAACCTTTTCTATTGTTCCTCTAATTGGTTTTTCGTCGCTAATAATTAATATATTTGCTTTTACAAGTGTATCTAGCTGGCGGTAAAGAGTTGCTTGAGCGATTTCCGGCAAGAGCTGTGCAAGCTCCTTGGCAGTTCTTACATCACCACCAAGAAACTTTTGAATAATTCTTAAACGGACAGGATGCAGTAATATATCAATTTTTCGTTCTTTCATGTTAAATCACCTTTTTATTATTTATATTGATTATATTATCATATTTGATAACATAATGCCAAAAATAGAAAGTGTTTTTTATGTAAGGATGAAATTACTATCTATTGGTGATTATCCCTTACATGATTATAGACATTTTTAACACAATAATCATGTATGGCATATAAGCCTGCAACTATGAAGTGGAGGTCATTCATAAGATGATGAATAATCAACAGCTAGGAATGATGAATAATCAACAACAAGGAATGAATCAACAGCCTGTGCTTAACAACCAAGCAATGATGCAAAATATGCAGCGGCAATCAGATACGAAACACGGCGGACATGAAATGATGGATGTTCATGAAGTATTAAGCTGTACTATTTCGACATTGGATCAATATTTACTCTATAAGCAGCATGTAAAGGATCCTGAATTATTGGATATCATTAACCGTCAGCACCAATTTATGCTGACTACCTACAATATCTTAACGGAATGCTTCAAATCCGGTATGAACCCATCACAGCCTACTTCCAGTTATAAAATGACACAATCAAACGACGTGGCTTACGGCTTAACTCCAAGTCAGCCAAGAAAGCCGAAAATGGATCCATCCGAAATTGGAGATCGCTGTATTTCAAATTATATGCTGGGATTAATTAAGGCTGATGCAAATGGACTTACACGAGCAGCACTTGAAGTTACAAACCCTGTGGTCCGAAGGGTAATGGCCGATTCTGTACCAAACTATATCGAGATGGCGTATGAAATATTCCAGTATCAGAACAAGCATCAATACTACCAAGTAGCACAGTTGTCAGAACAAGATATGCAGCTAGTATTAAACAGCTATACAACGACCACCGGTCAAACGCTTCAATAATGAAAAAGTCCAGGTACTAATAAATGCTCTCCTATGGAGAGCATTTAACTGATTGTGTAAAGCTTATGCGATAACTGATTAAAAAATTGAATGATCGTTCCGATACAAACCACCAACACAATCGTACCGGCTCCAATTTTACCACCGACTATGATTCCAATGATAATAAAGGTAATTTCAAGGATCGTTCTTGATACCATTAAGCTTAATTGAAACCTTTCACATAAAGCAACCATCATGCCATCATATGGCATCCTTGGCAAATTAGGCGTTAAATAAATCCCTACTCCAATTCCTATTAATAATACACCTAACAGAAAACACGACCACCTTAATATAGGGGTACTTAAGAATAATTCTAAGTCAGAAAATATTATTTCCATCCAAAAATCAACAACTAGGCCCCAAAATACCATTGTAATAACGGACTCAAACTCCGGCCTCTTCTTTAAGAGGAATGAATTAAATAATAAGAACAATCCCTGTGAAATAATAACCCATGTTCCAAAGGTAAAACCTGACTTTTCTGCTAAAACCATTAACACTACATCCTGAGGACCAGCTCCCGCATTAGACTTCAGGATAAACGTAACACCCAAACAAGCGATGCTGATGCCAATCACATAAAATAATATTTTTTTCCCCATGTCTCTCCCCTCTGCACATTATTTCGAATCTATTTATTGTTATAAACTATACAGCTTTTCCATTATTTATTCCGATTAACTGGCTGACTCCGTTTTTTGTATATGCCTCCACTCGCATATTGAATTCCGATTATGATAAGATTCTCTGTAGATATATTTGTTACAGGAGGAAATGTAAATGACAAAGTTTCGCGGATTTATTGGTACATATACAAAAGGCAGCAGTGAAGGAATTTATACTTTCACCTTTAATACAGAATCTACAAAGGTTGAGGATATCAAGGTTGCAGCTAAAATAGAAAATCCTACTTATCTAACCATCAGTTCTGACCATCAGTATTTATATTCTGTTGCCAAGGACGGTGAAAACGGAGGGGTAGCATCCTTTTCTCTTAACAATATTACGGGTGAATTACAATTTCTAAATCAACAAACCGAAAAAGGGTCTCCCCCTTGTCATGTTAGCGTGAATCGAGATAACCACTATCTTTTATCAGGAAATTATCATAAGGGAACGGTAGAGGCATACATAATCGATCAAGAAAATGGAACAATTAATCCAGCTCCTTCTAAAATTCAGCATCAAGGAAGAAATACCGAGCAAATACCACATACACATTATGCGGCATTCACTCCGGATGAAAAATTTATATCAGTGATCGATTTAGGAATTGATCAGCTGATTACCTATCAGTTACAAAATGGACAATTGACAGTAGTTAATCATATCGCCTTTCCAGCAGGAAGCGGTCCTCGTCATCTTGCCTTTCATCCAAATGGAAGGTTTGCCTATATAATGACCGAATTCAGTTCAGAGGTTATTGTCCTACAATATGATGCAAATAATGGAGCATTTAAAGAAATACAAACCATATCTGCTATACCTGCTGATTTTACAGAGAATAATCAAGGCAGTGCCATCCAGCTTTCTTCTGACGGCCGATTCATATATGCAGGCAATCGCGGACATAATAGTATTGCCTTGTTCAGCATTGACCCTGAGACGTATAAGCTGACCTTTGTGGAGCACATCTCAACAGCAGGAGACTGGCCACGTGACTTTTCACTGGACCCGACGGAAGAATTTATGATTGCTTCAAATCAAGAGTCGAGTAATCTAGCTGTATTTAAAAGAAACACTGACACTGGGAGACTGACATTGCTTCAATCCGATATTACTGTTCCACACCCAGTGTGTGTAAAGTTTATCTAAAATTAAAATCGGCAGGTGCTCTTAGCACTGCCGATTTTTTCTATGCATACTGCTTTGTCTCTCCTTCGTTTTTAAAGAAGCTCTTCATAGCATGAAAGACATCTGCCTTTTGCTTGAGGATATAATATTTGAAGTGTTCATTTTTGATGTTTTTGTAGGCGGACATAAGAGTTGAATGTCGATTATACTGATTAACTTCACCATATCCGAACATACTCGATACCTTAATTAATTCCTCTACAAGCTTTACACAACGAGCATTATCAGAGGTCAAGTTATCTCCATCAGAAAAATGAAATGGATAGATATTATACCGGTTTGGATGATATTTTTCCTCAATCAACTCAAGTGCTTTTCGATATGCAGATGAACAAATGGTTCCACCGCTTTCTCCTCTTGAAAAGAAATCCTCTTCTGAAACAACCTTTGCCTCCGTATGGTGAGCAATAAACTCAATTTCTACAGTTTCATATTTTGAACGCAAAAACCTGGTCATCCAAAAGAAAAAGCTTCTGGCCATGTACTTCTCCCATATTCCCATACTGCCGCTCGTATCCATCATAGCTAGAACCACTGCTTTTGAATCTGGTTTTACAATTTCGTTCCAGGTTTTAAACTTCAAATCCTCTTTATATATTGGATGAAATTTAGGTGTTCCTTTCATAGCATTTCGTTTAAAGGCAGACATCATCGTTCTTTTCTTATCGATATTACCCATTAATCCTGTCTTTCGAATATCATTAAATTCAATATCTTCAACAATATTCTCCTGTAACTCTTTCTTCTTTAAATTAGGAAGCTCTAATTGTTTAAATAATGCCTCTTCTAATTCCATTAAGGAAACCTCTGCCTCAAAATAATCTTCTCCAGGCTGGTCTCCTGCGCCCTGTCCTTTGCCAGGTCCCTTCTTTCCATCTGAACCATCACGTGCAACTACATCTCCTACTTTGCTATCCCCGTCGCCTTGACCCACATGTTTATTCTTATCATAGTTATAGCGGATCTTATATTCGTCAAGAGAACGAATCGGTATTTTTACAACTTCTCGGCCGTTTGACATAATAATACTCTCTTCTGTAATTAAATCGGGGAGATTATTACGTATCGCTTCTTGAACTTTTTCTTGATGCCGCTGTTGGTCATCGTGGCCTTTGCGATGGAGGGACCAATCTTCTTTGGAGATCACAAATTGATGGTTATCTTTATCGCTCATTTCAACCCCTCCTTAAAAAATAGTTGCTTTCATTTGCACATATTTACCTTTCACACATACAATATCCCGAGTGAAAATTTCAGATAAATCGGTGGATTACTCTATCATATGCGGAAAGACAAAATAATTTACAAGTAATTTCATTATTGGATGAATTGCCTGAAGAAAAAGACAAGTTTTTTATAGCGCAGTGATTCTTATCTCTTCTGTTAAAATCCTAAGCAAAAACCCGATGAACAATTTCACCGGGTTTTTATCAATTATTATACTTTCTTATTTTGAGGTTTCATTCATTAATTTATTAAATAATTCTTCCCCAACATCGCTTTTTACATCAGAATATATACTGCTCATAGCATTTTTAAATTCTTGTTTTTGCTCATCCGTATACTCTATAACTTCCATACCTTGTTCTTTTAACAACTGAAGCGCCGTTTCTTCATCTTCCCTCGATAACTGCCTATTATACTCACGAGTTTCGTAAGCTGCATCACGAACCACCTGCTGCAGGTCTTCAGGAAGACTATCAAAAAACTCTTTATTAATAACCACTGGCCACGGTGAATATGTATGGCCTGTTAACGATAAATATTTTTGTACTTCATAAAATTTCATTGAATACATAAGGGATAGTGGTGTTTCCTGTGCATCTACAGTATGACTCTCCAGAGCACTATATAATTCTGTAAAGGCAATTGGTGTTGCATTCGCTCCTGCTAAAGACCATGCCTTAATTTGCATGGGATTTTCTAATGTCCGCATATTAATACCCGCTAGATCTGAAACATTTGCAATAGGTCTAATATTATTTGTTAAGTGCCGGAAACCGTTTTCCCAATAAGCCAGTCCAACTAATCCTTTATCCGCCATCGAATCAAGAACTTCCTGACCTACTTCACCATCTAATACTCTATGAGCTGTTTCTGAATCATTGAATAAATAAGGCAAATCCCAAACCGCCATGCTTTTAGTTACTGCATCCAAAGGCGCAGAAGCAGGAGCCATCATCGTTATTTCACCGAGCAGAAGCTTCTCCACCATTTCTCTTTCCCCGCCAAGCTCGCCATTCGGATGAATTTCCACCTTAATTCTCCCATTACTATTTTTTTCAACCAGTTCTTTAAACTTTTCAAATGACTTTTGTCCAAAATGTTCCTTTGCAGCAGCATGCCCTGCAATAATCAAATAGGTATCTTTCTCATCTGCATCTTTACCTTTATTAGAAGAAGAAGATTGACCACATGCAGCTAAAACCATTGCTATGCCCAAAATTAATACCAGCATGAATTTCCTTTTTCTCATGGAATGATACTCCCTTTGTCATCAGATTTTCTTCTACTTTTATAGCTTAAATTTAGAAATAATAAATAGAAGATCCTCCGCCATTTTAGATAGAAATTGTGCCGATGCAGCCACTTCCTCCATTGCGGCAAACTGTTCTTGCGTCGCTGCAGCACTCTCTTGACTGTTATGGGAACTTTTCTCAGCAATCTCTGTCGCTTTTTCTATTGATTCCTTAATCCGGCTGCTTGCCCTTATCATCGTTTCTACAGACGAACTAACTTCAACAACCTTTTCTGTCACTTTTCCCATTGCCTGAGAAATAGATTTGAATGCATGATAGGCCTCTTCTGTTTCTTTCAGACCCTGATCAACCTGCGTATTTTCCTGTTCCATCATTTGAACAGATTCCATTGTTTCAAGCTGGATATGGTGTATCATTTTTGTTATTTGACCTGCTGAACGTTTCGATTCCTCGGCCAGCTTTCTAACCTCTTCGGCAACAACGGCGAAACCTCTTCCATGTTCACCCGCTCTTGCAGCTTCAATAGCTGCATTTAAGGCAAGTAAATTCGTCTGTTCAGCAACACCTGTAATGATTTCAATAATTTGGCTTATTTCATTTGAGCGCTCTCTTAATGAATGGATGGAATTGCTCGCCTTTGATACAGTTTGTTGGATTTGATTCATTTGTCCTACAACATGGTCAATATACTTTTCTCCTTCACCAGTTAAATCGCTTGTCTTTTTCGTTAAATTCAGCATCTCCTCACTATTTTCTGCTACCTGTTGAATGCCGTTATTCATATCATTGATTAAACTAGATAATGCTTTATATTGAATTAATTGCTGTTCGATGCCTTCCGCGCTGTCCTGCGTCATTCTCGATACCTGCTCGGCAGCAGAAGTGCTCTCTGCTGCACTAGCAGCCAATTCTTCACTACTTGACGCAACACTTGTCGATGATTCCTGAATTTGCCCTACCACCATTCGCAAATCCTGTACCATTTTATTGTAGGAATCGTAAAGATCTCCCACCTCGTCATTTGATTTTTTCTTCAGCTTTTTGATATGTAAGTCTCCTTCTGCAACCTTATGAAGAACCTCTGCAGCCTGTTTTATCGGCTTTGATATTGAACGGCTCATTAGTATCGATAGAGCGACACCTAAACATACACTTACGATCCCTATTACTAGGACAAAAAGCTTTGTACTAGAAACTAAATCTGATGCTTCTTTAATCCCGCTAAATACAATTTTCTCCTGTCCTTTATCGAGTTCTGCAATTTTTTTCTGGAAGACGTTTGAAATTGTTTTTCCTGATGTGTTCATTAAATTTTTATATCCGATTTCATCGCCTGCATTTTTCAGCTTTATTTCCTTTTGAACAATCTCATCGTTTCTTATCTGAAAAGCAGATAGTTGTTTAATAATCTCTATATCCTTCTCATTGTTGTATGCTTTTAGCATGCTTTTGAGGGTTTCTTTTGCCTGGGCCAGGTACTCATCATATTGTGCTACATATGTTTCATCACCTGTTAATAAGTAATTTTTTATTGCATTGGATTGATCAAAATAAAGGATCTGTAAATCTTTCGCAAACATTGCATTTTCTACGTTTTCTTCAATAAGCTGTTTGTAGGTATGCTCTGTAAAACTTATTCTATTAATTGAAATGAAACTGCCAATCACTAATAATAAAAGAATAAACAAAAATCCTGCTAATAGTTTTTTGCCTATTGTTAGTCCCATAACAAGTTCCCCTTTTATATTAATAAGGCAATTTTAACGCATCCGATATGTTATGGTCTGTGAGAAAAATAACAATTATCAGTCAAAATAAAACTTTTGACCTATTTCGATGCAGCCACTTTATTACGGAGGCCCATATGTACATAAAAAGGCTACCCGTCATAGAAACGGATAGCCTTTCAGCAATTATATATGGTCCTATTAACGATTTAATAAGCTGCCGACATAGCGCAGTAATTCATTAGCAGAAGTAGAATTATAACCATGTTCATCAATTAGACGTGCAACCACTTCATTTACCTTTTTCAGCTGCTGCTCATCCGGCGTTTTCGTAGATGTCGTAATTTTCACTACATCCTTTAAATCAGCAAATAGCTTTTTCTGAATAGCCTCACGCAGGCGGTCATGTGAGTTATAATCAAATCGTTTCCCTTTACGTGCATAGGCTGAAATTCTAATTAATATCTCCTCACGGAAAGCTTTTTTAGCATTTTCAGAAATTCCAATCTGTTCCTCAATCGAACGCATTAGTTTTTCATCTGGATTAATTTCCTCACCTGTGAGCGGGTCACGAAGCTTGATTTTATTGCAGTAGGCCTCGACATTATCTAAATAGTTATCCATCAATGTTTTCGCAGATTCCTCATAGGAATAAACAAATGCCTTTTGTACCTCTTTTTTCGCAATATCATCATATTCTTTTCGTGCAAGTGAGATATAATTTAAATAGCGTTCACGTAATTCCGCTGTAATGGATGGATGCTGATCCAAGCCTTCCTTCAAGGAACGGAGTACATCCAATGCATTGATGCTTGTCATTTCTTTACGGATGATCGTGGAGGAAATCCTGTTGATGACATAACGAGGGTCAATACCGCTCATTCCTTCATCTACATATTCCTTTTTCAGCTCCTCTACATCCGCTCGATTATAGCCTTCGACATTTTCTCCATCATAAAGGCGCATTTTCTTCACTAAATCAATATCACCTTTTTTAGGTTCCTTTAATCTAGTTAGAATCGTAAACATTGCCGCTACCTTCAATGTATGTGGCGCAATGTGTACATCAGACACATCGCTTTCGCGGATCATTTTTTCATAGATTTTCTCTTCTTCCGTCACTTTTAAATTGTACGGAATTGGCATCACAATAATCCTAGAATGTAGTGCTTCATTTTTCTTATTTGAAATAAAGGAACGATATTCCGTTTCATTGGTATGAGCCACAATTAATTCATCAGCACTTATGAGTGCAAACCTTCCTGCTTTGAAATTCCCCTCCTGCGTTAGTGATAATAAATGCCAGAGGAATTTTTCATCACATTTTAGCATTTCCTGGAACTCCATCATACCACGGTTTGCTTTATTTAATTCACCGTCAAATCGATATGCCCGTGGGTCAGACTCCGAACCATACTCCGCAATCGTTGAAAAGTCAATACTTCCTGTTAAATCTGCAATGTCCTGCGATTTTGGATCAGATGGACTAAATGTACCAATTCCAACCCGACGGTCCTCTGAGAAAAATACTCTTTCAACCATTACATCTTCGATTCGTCCATCATACTCCTGCTCCAAGCGCATTAAATTTAGTGGTGAAAGATTCCCTTCAATTCGAATTCCATATTCATCGTAAAAATCCTTACGTAAATGATGCGGAATTAGATGAAGCGGATCTTCATGCATTGGGCAGCCCTTGATACCATAGACAGCTCCCCTGTCAGATAATGAATATCCCTCTAAACCTCTTTTTAGCATCGTTACTAAAGTAGATTTACCGCCGCTAACAGGACCCATTAACAGTAAAATCCGTTTCCTAACATCCAGCCGCTTAGCTGAAGGATGGAAATATTCTTCTACTAATCTTTCTAATGCTTCTTCTAAACCGAACAGCTGGTTTGAGAAAAACTTATATCGTTTATGACCATTGACTTCTTCTACACCAGAATCCTTAATCATATTGTAGACCCTTGAATGAGCAGACTGTGCCACCCATGGCTTTTCTTTAATAATCTCTAAGTATTCTCCGAATGTACCTTCCCATTTAAGCATTTCCTCTTCTTTACGATATAGCTCAATCTTTTTTAATATATCCATATGGACCTCCCCTGTCGCATTATCCCAGTTTACTGGCCAAAAGAATTTCTGCCTGTAATAGTCCGAGCTAGTACCAACCACCAAATGTAACACGTATGATTTGACACTATCATCACTAAAGGAAAGCACCCTGCAGCGATGAAAGTTTCACTTTATTCCAAGCTGATTAATACAATGTATGCTTAGTTTAGAGCCAACATGCCTAAAAAGGAGAATCAACTTGGCCTAGAAAGAAAAGGTATAGTTCTTTATTTATGCTAGAAATGAAAAATAATGATTACTATATCAAATTCTTCTAAAAGAATTTTACAAAATCATTCTGATCGATTTTACCTGCCGCTTTAAATACTAATTATTTCATTAGTTAAAAATTTTCTAACATTGCATTCACAGACTTTTTAGAATAAGCTATAATGAAACTGTCTATTTATATTATGATTTTCATAACTTATAGAAGGAGGCCTACATACCAATGGGGATGATCCTTGTTCTTGGCGTAATGGTAACTTTCCTTGCTGCCATCTTTACAGCAGGCTATAACGACAAACCGAAAATTACTAAGTAATAATGAAATGTCCAAGGCTCCTTATCGGCTAGACCAAAAGCTGATCGTTTCTTGAGCTAGACTTCTAAAAAAGAAAAGGCCGCAATTTGCGGCCTTTTCTCATTTTATATTTAATCCATGTTTTTTTATAAATTCATGCATATACATTCTTGACTTACCACTAAGCATTCCTATCATCTGGCCAGTCCAGGTATCGTCCCGTTTTCCTTTCGTACGTTCATTGTAATAACGAGAAATTTCCTTATTATATTCCCCGAGCTGCTGCTTATAGACCTCTTCATCCTGCTCATATTCATTCTCATGGTAAATATGTGCTAATGGAAGTCTTGGCTTTTTATCCGTTAATTGTTCTGGATATCCTACTGCCATACCAAACAGCGGTATCACTCTTTTCGGTGTGTTTAAAAGCTCGCATACTTCATCAAGGTGATTTCGAACTCCTCCAATATAGCAGATACCTAAGCCAAGTGACTCAGCAGCAATGGCTGCATTTTGTGCAGCTAATGCTGTATCAATTAACATCACCATAAACTTTTCTGTACTCTCTAATGAATCCATAACTTCTTTATTCTCCATGCTGCCGGCAATTTCAAGACGATGGAGATCACCGCAAAAAACAAAGAAATGACCATTCTTCTCTACATAGCTCTGATTACCGGCAAGCTCCGCCAATCTCCTCTTCTTATCCGGGTCTGTAATGCCAATAATAGAGTAAGCCTGAATATAGCTTGATGTTGACGCTGCCTGCGCACTTGCAACAATCAATTCAATTTGCTCTTTAGTTAGGGGTTTGTCCTGAAGTCGACGTATCGAGCGGTGAGCCAGCAGGGTTTCAATAATTTGATTCATAATAACCATCCTTTATATTGTATTGATACTCTTATGATAACGAAATTAACTAATAAATTAAAATAATACCGACAGAATTTTTAAAAAACAAACTTGGTTAGCGAACCATGTTAATAAAGCAGTCAAAATGAAAAAGGAACCCGTCTTAGGTTCCTTTTACTTATTTCAAATGGATATAGTCCTGCTGTCGCAATGCTTCATACACAAGAATAGCTGCTGTATTAGAAAGATTTAAGGAGCGCACGTTATCAGTCATTGGAACTCTTAATGTACGCTCACGATTATTTTCAATAATATCATCTGGAAGACCGTTCGTCTCTCTTCCAAAAATAAAATAATAATCCTTTTCCTTGTCACTATAATCAAAGGAGGAATGGGGCTTTTTGCCATACTTCGTTAAAAATAAGAACTCACCGCCTGTATTCTGCACAAAAAACTCCTCTATCGAATCATAATAAACAATTGTAACAAACTCCCAATAATCCAATCCGGCACGTTTAAGCATCTTATCATCAGTAGAAAAACCAAGAGGACGGATTAAATGTAAAGTCGTATCTGTAGCCGCACAAGTACGTGCTATATTCCCTGTATTTGCAGGAATTTCTGGTTGGAATAAAACTACATGCAATGCCAATATTTTCACCTCTAAAATAAACTCTATTTCATATTATACCACTCTCCATTAAGGAGACAAGACGGGTCAAGCTTTAATCCCTTTATCATCAATAATAGTTAAAAACTTATAGTTAATATTTGGCGTATACGCGGTTGAATCTTCGTATGCCCAATAACGCATACGACTATTAAAGGTATGAGCATTCACAAGCGGCATCCCTTCAGCATCCCGTCCAGTTACGATTGTCGTATGATTAAACCTTCCATCCCCTTCAAAGTCATAGCAGATGACATCACCTAATAATAGTTCATCAGGACTTGATACTTCCCTGGCTCTTAAGCCGATTTTAGAATTAGGCAAATACCACCTTAATGAATTGGCAACAGTCCAGCTGTAGCTCCAATTCTGATTCTGCATCCACCAGCCATTGCCTCGTCCTGGGTAACCCCTCATTGGTGCACCGCCTGCATGCAAGCATTGAGAAATATAATTCGTGCAGTCTACATCAAATTTTTCATAGGCCGGATTAAACTCATTCCACCATCTTTCAGCATATTGAACCGCCCTTAGACGATCATATTGATAGACTATTCTATCTTCACGTTCATCCATCTCGATAACGGGTACAGCATCAATATTTACTTCATTTGATTGAAATGGATTCAACTCCTCATCATAAATAAGTGCCCCTTTATAGAATTGTGCTTGTCTTTTTTCAACCTCTTCTTCCAAATAGAGCCGCTTTTTTTGCTTAATTAGATAGCGAAAATGCACTTGATACTGAACGTTTTCTACTTCATCTTCTGTCCTGATCTCATTAATCATCCCTTTTGCATTCACTTTCATCATTTCAGCCATTCGACGGTTTAATGAGACTCTTTTCCGCTCAATTTTTTCACATATTCCATTCAAATTCCTTTTACTTGTCACGCATTGCTGAACCCGCTCTTGAAGCAATTCATATAACTGCTGCCGCATACCCTTCACCCCTTTCTCTTTATGTATATGAAAGGAGTTTGATATCTTGAATAAAGAATAATGTATGAGAGTCGAGTAAACATCTAATAAAAAAAGGAGGTTATCCCTCCTTCTAGCTTAGAGCCTTATAAATTCCCTGTCTCACAGCCTCGTCAGTCTCTTTCTCCAAGGCTTTTTCCAGGGCAGGTCTTGAGCCTTTACCGTCAATCTTTCCAATTGCCCAGGCAGCAGTTTCACGCATCATAGGTCGCTGATCATGTAACAGGATATCAATTAAATCTTCAAGAGCTGTTTTATCCTTAAAATGTGCAAGTGCAATAATGGCATTCCGTTGAATCGGATTTTTCCCCCGCCACGCACCAGAAACATGCCCAAAGGCTTCTTTAAATTGACGATTGCTCAAGCCTAGAAGTGGTTGTAAGAGAGGCTTTGCAATATCCGGCTCTGCTTCTACCTCCTCATGGTGGTGAAAATCCTTTCCTTTATTAACGGGGCAGGCTGTTTGGCATGAATCACAGCCATAAAGACGATTCCCTATTCTTTCGCGAAACTCCTCTGGTATCGTTTCTTTTGTCTGCGTTAAAAAAGAAATACATCGTTGGGCATTAATTTGCCCCCCTGTTACGAGTGCTCCAGTCGGGCACGCTTCGATGCATTTATTACAGGTACCGCATTGATCTTCCATTGGTGTATCTGGTTCAAACGGAATATTTGTTATCATCTCACCCAAATAGACATATGAGCCAAATTCAGGCGTAATAATCGCACAATTTTTACCGCTCCAACCGATGCCAGCACGCTCCGCAACAGCTCTGTCCACTAATTCGCCAGTATCAACCATTGATTTAAGCTGTGCTTTCGGCACATTTTTGAGAATAAATTCCTCAAGCTTCTTTAACCGATCTCTTAATACGATATGATAATCAAGGCCCCAGGAGGCTCGTGAAAAAATCCCTCGCCTCTCTCCTTCTTTACTCACGACTCGATTTCTCATTTTGGAAGGATAGGCCACAGCTATTGAAATCATTGAGTGCGCACCAGACATTAGAAGCCCTGGATTTGTTCTCTTATCAATATCCTTTTCTTCAAAGCCTGATTGAAAGTTTAATTCCCTCTGCCGTACGAGCCGGTTTTTTAATTCATTAAAAGGAGAAGCGGTTGTAAATCCAATTTTATCAATCCCAATCGTTTTACTGTATTCAATAATTTCTTCTTTTAATTGAGAGTAATTCAATCTAAGCCCTCCTCCCATTTTATTATATTTTACAATAAAGCTCTGTTAATCTTAGTTGTTGATTTCCGTTCAAGAAACTTCAATCAACCTGCTAACATAGATAAAAATCATAATGTTCTTTAACATAGCTCAAAATTAATAAGAATAATGCTATTCTATGATAAACTATTTTACGAAGAATTTGGAGGTGGAAACTATGGAAATGGCAATTGCCACAGATTTAAAAGACCTTATCCCGCATTTCAAAATTGGATTTATCCAATATCAGGATATTTGTGTTAGTGAATCACCACAAATGGTAAAGGGGCGGCTGCAGCTCTTTCAAGAATCACTTTTTTTTGAATTTGAAGACAAGAAAGTAACAGATTTTCCAGGAATTCAGGAATGGAGACAGATCTTTAAAAAAACAGGTAAGGACCCTAATCGTTACCGTCATTCTGCCGAAGCCTTATATAGGCGTGTGCAAAAACAAAACTATCTGACGCCTATTAATAGTGCAATCGACTTAAATAATTTCTTCTCATTACAATATCAGATTCCCATTGGAGCATATGACAGTAATAAACTGAATGGACCTATTTCCATTAGACTAGGACATGAGGAAGAAGAATATCTTGGCTTAAACGGCAGGATGAATTCCTTGCATCGATTAATCCTATCTGCTGATAACGAATCAGCCTTTGGCAGCCCATTCGTTGATTCAGAGAAAACAGCTGTTACGGAAGCGACAAAAAATGCCATTCAAATAGTTTACCTTCAACCATCACTTGAAACAGAAAAGGCTGAAAAAATGACTGCTTCATTAGCCAATATGTTTACTCAGATACATGGCGGCACTGCAGAATGGAAAGTATCGGAATAAAAGCCTTAAGGGACTTCAACGATGAAGTCCCTTTTTAGTGCATGCGGCATTTTTATGCATATTAAAAACGCAATACTTCGTTCTCTTTTGGAAACGAAATACTGCGTTGTTATCATGTAATATAGAGAGCGGGTGATGGGAATCGAACCCACGACAACAGCTTGGAAGGCTGTAGTTTTACCACTAAACTACACCCGCGTGGCATCAACAAAGATTATATTAACAAACAATTCATGATAATGCAACAAGAAAATTAAAAAAATAATAAGATAATGATGAATTTTGTCGATTCTCGTCAGAAAACAGCGTTTCTTTTAACGAATACTTTACATTAGAAAGGGTACATTTTTTATTTATTAGGTACATACCCTTCCACTTCTCCATGTAAATGACTACATATATAAGAGGATGTATTTCAAGTCTATCCAGGAAGCGGGAGGAAATAAATGGATAAAAATGAATTTGAGAAGTATGTCGATAAAATAAAGGTTACGAATTTGGAAAACGAAGACGTTGAAGTCATTAATTATTCCCCTTTAGAATTGATGGGGAAAGGACGTCAGGGGGCCGTTTTTAAATATTCAGATGATATTTGTATAAAGGTATTTGGAAATGAAGAAGATTGTGAGCGTGAATATTATGCTCTATCTTTAGGACAAAATACCAATCTATTTCCAAAGGTTTATGGAAAGGGTCCTTTATATATCGCAATGGAAATTATCTATGGTGTGGATCTACGCGAATACTTGCAATCACAGCCATTAACAGAAGAGCTTTCCTTGAAGTTAATTGATATGTTAATCACCTTCAAAGAAATTGGTTATGAACGGATAGACCATCATAAAAGACAGATTTTCATTTTACCTGAAGGAAATCTAAAGGTAATCGATGTAGCAAGGACTGTTTGGCGTGATCGTGTTTATCCATATCCTCGGAAATTACTAACATCGTTAGGACAGGAAAATAAAGAGATCTTTTTATCTCATGTACAAGCACTTCATCCAGAGCTATATTCAGAATGGACGCATTACATTGAAATGGAAGAACAATCACGGCAAATTTGTCAAAAAATAATGACTGAATCCACAGATAAAGAGCCTCTAAAAGAGAAAAGTAAAAAGCTATTGACAACAAATGAAGAAAAACTATATGCCAGTCAATTAGAAAGCTTAGTACACAAAGTATTTAAAGAAGAATGGGTTAAAGCAATGCTGGTACAAGGTTATGATCCGGATAAAGTTATGGATGCTATTGAACAGCATATGGAAAATTTAACCTCAAAAGTAAAAGAAAAACAAACAGAAAGTAAAGATTCTAGCACCGAAGAAACCGTACAAGATGTTAAGAGTAAGAACAATAAAAAAAGCCGATATTCTGATAAAGATGAATTATTTGGATACCGGGATAAAGATAGATCTTCAGAACATGACCGATTCTATGGATTTAGAAATGAAAGATATCGTACGTATCCCATCAAAGAAAAAGAAGACACAGGTAAAGGTAAAAACTATGGAAGAAAAGGCAAAAAATATCGGCGTTAGTTATTTCATTAACACTTTCATTACAGGTGAAATAAAATGATATGGCTACTTGAAAGAAAATGAGGAGGTTCCCTAAAATTTAGTGAGGAGTGACCTTTATGAAAGTACTAATTATCTGGCGGCTGCTCACTGTTGGTGGAGTGAATGCCGGATGGAGAAATCGCGCAATCTATTTCAAAAAACATGGCATAGATACTGAATTCTTATATACAACTGACCATGGAGGACTTCATATTATGGAGGATGTTGCTCCAGTCTATTTGACAAAGGACAAGAAGGAAATTGTAAAAATTATTAAACAAGGTTCCTATGATGCAATTATTGTTGTAGATACAGCTGCTGCTTATAAGTGGATCCAAAAGGCAAACTATCAAGGTCCTGTCTTAATCGAGGCCCGTACACCCGAGCTAATCAAACTAATACCCCACTTGAAATCCTTTGAAGGAATAAATCCATTAACAATCATTGTACCATCACATTATCAAAAACGATTAGTTTCCATATTAACGGATTCCATCCCACGTAATGTTATTTACAATGGTGTGGATACATCTTTCTTCCGACCATTACCTGCTGAAGAAGTGGATGTTAAAAGCAAGCCAACGCTGACTGACGGCAAAAAAGTAATTGGATGGATTGGTAGATTAGATAAACGGAAAAATTGGCCAATGCTAGTCGAGATTGCCAAACAGATAAAAAATGAACGTAGTGATATTGAATTTTGGGTAATAGGCGGAGCACAAAGCATTCAACGCGAGGAATTTGCAAAAACCTGGGAGGAGGAGCAGCTTTCCGATATTATCAAGTGGTTCCCTGTCATTCCTTATCAGCAGATGCCTCATGTTTATGCAAAAATTCGCTCATCAGGTGGATGCACGTTAGCAACAACGAGGTCAGAATCCTTCGGAAACACCTTTATTGAATCAATGGCTTGCGGTGTGCCGGTTGTTGCCTCTAATATGATGCCTGTCACAGAGCTGGTTATTCATGGAGAAACCGGTCTTCTCTTTCGAGGACAAAATGTGCAGGATGCGATTAAACAAATCTATACTATTGTAGATAGCCCCCAACTACATCAAAGATTGTCCAATACGGCCATACAGCACACTCAGGAAAAGTTTGATATCCAAGTAGTGGCTGATCAATATATCAATCTATTGAAAAGTTTAGTACCGGTCAATCATAAGAGTATTGGCGAGGTGGATAACCATGATTGAACCAATTGCCTATCAGAAACAATTAGAGGGTAAATCCAATGCCCATTTAATTTCATTTAGTGATGGAAAGGATTATGTCGTTAAATATTTTCAACAGGGGTTCGAAAAAACATTACCTAATGAATGGATCTCTTATTGCCTGGCACGTTACCTTGGTTTGCCTATCCCATTTGCACGAATAATAGACATTCCGCAAAGCTTCTCTTCACAAATACCTGAACTGGCAGCAATGAACCACACCCCCCATCAATTTGCACTAACCTATATTCCTGATTGTTTAGATGGACACCAAGTTCTCAGAATACCCGAGATAACCAATTCAAATGAGCTGGCAAGTATCATTGTATTTGATTATTGGCTATATAACAGCGACAGAACGCGAAAAAATATCCTATTACAGGGTGAATCGGAAAATGCGTTCCGATTGTGGGCTATTGACCACGCAGAAGTATTCGGAACCTATAACTGGCAGCAGGATGAGCTTGAAAATCTGCCGACTGGCTTAATTAAAAGTGCTACGCATCAAATCATGGCTTCTTTTATTCCAGATGAGAAACAATTATTTGAACAAATAAATATTATCCAAACCATTCCAACCTTTTTAATTGAAGAGATTGTGTCCATGATCCCTGACGAATGGATGGTTTCAAAAGAAGAAAAAAAAGCAATGGTCAATTCATTGCTCGTTCGTCGAAAAAAAATCCTCCCAGACCTCATTCAAAAATTTGTTGATAAAATATATAGACCAATGCAGAATAATAATCCTTCATAAAAAGTGATGTATACTCAGGGTTTTCGATGGTTATTTTGCTATTAGAAAACCCTCTACTTCATAATCGCTTCAATTGTTACAACAAAAAGTACAGCTCGGGACTATATCTTGTTTACCATTTTTCGGACAAGTCCTCTCGTAAATCTAGATATCTTTCAAAATTCAGCATGATAGGCTACTAACGTGACCGGTACTTGTCTGAATGCATATAAAGGAATAAGGAATATAGAAATGGGGGCAGCTTATGAAAATTAAAAAAGCGATTATTCCAGCTGCTGGTCTTGGAACTCGTTTTTTACCGGCCACAAAGGCTCAGCCTAAAGAAATGCTGCCGATTGTTGATAAGCCTACTATTCAATATATCGTAGAAGAGGCGGTGGCTTCAGGAATAGAAGAAATTGTTATCATCATCGGCAGAGGAAAAAGATCCATCGAGGATCATTTTGATAAATCCTATGAGCTTGAAGATGCCTTATTAAAGAAAAAGCAGCTTGCTAGATTAGAAGAAGTACAAAAAATTTCAAACCTGGCTAATATTTATTATGTCCGCCAAAAAGAAGCAAAAGGCCTAGGCCATGCCATTTTATGCGCAAAAAGCTTTATTGGTGATGAGCCCTTCGCCGTATTGCTTGGCGATGATATAGTCAAGTCTGAAACACCGTGTTTAAAGCAAATGATTAATGTATTTGAATACTGTAACAGCTCATGTATTGCTGTCCAGGAAGTACCGGAAAACCAAGTTCATAAATATGGCATTATTAAGCCAAAGGGGACAAATATTGATCCAAATCTCTTCTACATTGATTCATTAGTAGAAAAACCTCAAAGAGAAGCTGCACCCTCCAATTATGCGATTATGGGAAGATATGTATTAAGACCTGAAATCTTTGATATCTTGTCAAAGCTGCCAATCGGATATAATAATGAGCTGCAGCTAACAGATGCCATTAATGAACTGAATAAACAACAGGCTGTATTAGCCTATAACTTCGAAGGTTCACGCTATGATGTTGGTGATAAAATCGGGTTTATTAAAGCAACATTGGATTTCGCTTTACAGCGTGATGACATTAAGGAAGAAGTTCTTTCCTATTTAAAAATGATTGCTGAAAAAGAGAATATGCTAAAGAAAGAGACTGATTGAAATGAAAATAGCCGTTTTGGGTACTGGTTATGTCGGTCTGTCAACTGGTGTTTGTTTATCGGAAATTGGCCATCATGTTATGTGCATCGATATTGATGAACAAAAAATTAACAAGCTCCGTCAAGGAATTTCCCCTATATATGAACCTGGACTGGAGAGTCTGCTTTCAAAAAACAATGCCGCAGGAACACTGCAATTTACGACCTCCCATCAAGAAGGAATAAAAAACGCAGAAATCATCATCATTGCCGTAGGAACACCACAGGGGGATGATGGTTCTGCTGACTTATCCTTTCTGGTGCAAGCTGCAAAAGACATTTCACCCCTTCTCAAACATGATGCCATAGTCGTGATCAAAAGTACCGTTCCGGTTGGTACAAATGATCTTGTCAAAAGCATAATTAGTAGTCATACAAACACCCCTTTTAAAATGGTTTCTAACCCTGAATTTTTAAGACAGGGTTCGGCTATAAAGGATACCATGAAGGCTGATCGAATTATCATCGGTGCTGAAGATAGTGCAGCCGCCTTGAAAATAAAAGAAATGTATCGTCCATTAAACGTTCCTATCCTTATGACCAATGTTAGAAGCGCAGAAATGATAAAATATGCTTCTAATGCATTTTTAGCAACTAAGATAAGCTTTATTAACGAAGTAGCGAATTTATGTGAAGCCGTAGGTGCAAATATTATCGATGTAGCTAATGGAATGGGGAAGGATAAACGTATCGGAGAAGCATTTCTACAAGCGGGTATCGGATATGGCGGCTCCTGCTTTCCAAAGGATGTGAAAGCCTTGCTTCATACAGCAGGCTTACATGGAGTCAATTTTTCCCTATTAAAAGAAACAATTGCCATCAATGATGCACAGCAAAAGCTACTATTCACAAAAGCTCGCATCAGACTAAATCAACTAAAAGATAAAAAAATTGCTATGCTCGGCCTTTCATTTAAGCCTGAAACAGATGATATGAGAGAAGCTCCTTCCATCAAAATCGCCCGTCTATTGAGTCAAGAGAAAGCAAAGGTTGTTGCTTATGACCCGGTAGCGAAGGAAAATGCGAGGAGAATTTTAGGAGACACGATTGAATATGCTCGTTCAGTGGATGAGGCAGTCGAAAATGCAGATGCAGTCTTTATTGTGACTGAGTGGAGTGAATTTAAGCAATTGGATTTGTCAGAAGTCACAAAACAAATGAAGCAGCCGATTATTTTTGACGGCAGAAATTGCTTTAATGAGGATCAAATTAGAGCGTGTTCAAAGATTGAATATTACCCTGTTGGAAAGCCGTCTATTGTGATTGGGTTAGAATAGAATTTAACTAATCATATAGTTAAAAAAGCGAATCGTTCAATAAGAACGGTTCGCTTTTTTTATTGATAAAGTATTAAATAAACATATCAAGTATCAATACACCAGCAAGTCCAACTAGGGAAATAATCGTTACCATGATGGACCATGTTTTAATCGTTTTTCCAATTGTAAGATTAAAATATTCTTTATAAATCCAGAAACCAGCATCATTAACATGTGAAAAGGTAACGCTTCCAGCACCGGCCGCTAAAACCATTAGCTCTGGACTTGCACCAGTAGCTGCTACAAGAGGTGCAGCAATCCCTGCTGCTGTCATCCCTGCTACTGTTGCAGAACCGACTGCGATCCTTAGAATTGCAGCAATCAACCAGGTAAGTAACAACGGCGAAAGAGACGAGCCTGCCATGATATCGGAAATATATTTATCAATATGGCTGTCAATTAGTACTTGTTTGAACGCACCACCAGCCGCAATGATTAATAGTATCATTGCAATTCCACTTACAGCCTCACTAAGAGAATTCATAATTTCCGGCATTTTTTTACCAAGATTTAAACCAAAGGTAAAAATAGCTACTAAAACTGAAATGACAAGAGCCACATTCGCATTACCAATAAAATTAGTCACCGACGCAATTGCTGATTCAGGAGCAAATATTTCTACAATTGCCTGTATGGCGATTAAAATGACAGGTAAAAGAGCAGTTAAAAGACTGATTCCGAACTTTGGCAGTTCTTCTTCTTTAAACTCCTTAGGATTAAATAGGCCTTTTGGAATTTCAATTTCCAATGCTTCTTTCTTAAAAATCTTTGTATATACTGGACCCGCAAGAATAAATGCAGGAATAGCAATGATGATTCCTAAGATCATTGTTAAACCAATATTTGCACCAAACACATCTGCAACTGCAGTTGGACCCGGGTGCGGAGGTACAAATCCGTGCATCGTAATTAGAGCAGCAATTACCGGCATCCCGATATATAGTACGGGTACTCCAGCTGCTGTAGCAATTGTAAACACTAATGGAATTAAAACAACAACCCCAGTTTCAAAGAATAAAGCAATTCCAACAACAGCAGCAGTGATAACTGCAGCCAGTTGAATTCTTTTTTCTCCAAATGCTTTTATCAATGTTGTCGCGATACGCTGTGCACCGCCAGAATCGGTCATTAACTTACCTAGTATAGCACCAAAAATAATGATCATCGTAAGATGGCCAAGTGTTCCGCCTAAACCAGCTTCAACTGAATCAATTGCCTCAATGGGTGTCATTCCTTCTAGAATTCCTACCACTAAAGCAACGAGAATTAATGATACGAAAGCGTTTAATTTAAATCCCATCATTAACACTAACAATATAGCAACGCCTATTGTGACTGAGATAATTGGCATAGTAATCCTCTTCCTCTTTTAATATAAATAGAATAGATGATACGGCTAACCCCTATTGGTGTCTGACTCCCATAAAGAAATTTTCATCTTGAAGCTAGGTAATGTCCATGCTGTAAATTTTCTTTGAGCTCAAGACACCCTCAAAGGGTTAGCCGTTTTTCCCCAGATATGACGAAATCGTGTTTATTTCTTGCTTAACATTTCAACTACTTCTCTTAAATCTGTCTTTGTTCCTACATTCCCTGGAAAAATCACATAGGCCATACCAGGAAATTTGCTTTCAGTTCCAGTGGTCCAAACTGGAATTCCGGGTCTGACTTGTCCTGCTACTGTTGCTCTTTGAACTTCTAGTCCCTTTGTTCCGATATCGCTTGATGTAATTCCACCTTTGGCGATAATAAAGTTTGGTTTTACCTCTAATCTCTGCACGATGCTTGTTACAGCATCAGAAATTTGAACGGATAACTTTAATTCTTCTTCCTTCTTATTTTCGCCAAGGTCAAGTCTTTCACGTCTTGTATAAACTGCTACGTTCTTGCCTTCGCAAATCAAACCATTCGTTTCTTGAACAACTCTATCAAGTTCATGTTCGAACGCTTGAGGGTCTAATACGAGATGTACATTAAACTCAATAAACTCAAGGGCATCGGATTTTTTCAGTTCTTCTAATTGTTCTGTTGTTTTTTTAACGTGTGACCCAACAATGACTAAACCACCATGATTGGAATCTTCACTTACAAGCTCTTCTCTTGTTAATAATGCCTTGTCCGTAACACCGCCAATTACTTTCGTAAGTGCTGCTGCGCTTCGGAACATAAAGTTCTTTCCTTTATTCATAGCCCTAACTAAAGCAATGACAAATATTTTCACATCCACATAGTCCACTGCGTTCACAATGACTTTATTAAAGTTTTCCACTTCTAGTAATTGTTGTTCAATTGTTTCAATATCAAGGTTACGCAGGCTTTCAAGTGTGATGTATGTCATGTCCGCTGCTTTATATTCACCCTGTGATTTTTCTTCTGCATATTCCCCCAAGTGTGATCTTGTATATCCAAACGTACGGTCCTTAGCAAATTCAGTCTCACCTGCAGGAACTAAATACTCATCCATTTGTACATAATGTACATTATCAATTGTGAAGCGGCCCCCTTCTTTAAAGAAAGGAATAATGACTTCACCGTCAAACCTATTATTTGAGCTTGCTTCAACTGTTTCCTTCAAAACCTTAGTTTCAAGTGGATAGTGTCCTCTTAAGGTAGAATCCCCACGGCTGATGATAGTGAAATCCTGATTGTTTTTCTTAGCTACTCTCACGATATTGGCTGCTATTTCCTGGTGTGCCTTTTCTGTCTCATCAGTAGTAAACCCGCGGGAGTTTGTCAAAATAAAAAACATGGAGTTTTCCTCAGCAAATCCTTTCTCAAGACTGTCCTCAGACCAATCAGTATATACGGAAATACCATGAACAGTTTGGACTCCTGTTGGGTCATCATCAAGTACAATAATCTTTTTATTAAGAGCCTGAAGCTGTTTTTCAATCAATTGATCTACTTCACTTATTTCCACAGGCTTTATATGACTAAATGCTTCTTCAACTAATCTTTTATTTTCATTCATCGCTTAGGCCTTCTTTACTTCAACATTCGCTAGTTTTTCATAATATTGAACAATGCCGCCATGATCATCCATAATTTTCCCATCAGCCTTTAGTGCATGGAAAATTTCAAGAAGATGGCTTGATAATGGAAGCGGAACATCAATATCATGTGCGGTATCCATAACATTCGTAATATCCTTCATATTGATTGCCATTGTACCGCCTGGAACAAAGTTTCTTTCCAAAATTAGTGGTACCTTCGCATCAAGAACAGCACTTCCAGCAAGTCCGCCTCTAATAGCTTCATACATTTTTTCAATATTGATTCCTGCCTTTGCCGCTAATACTAATGCTTCAGACATTGCAGCAATGTTAAGGTTTACAATAATTTGATTGGCTAATTTTGCTGTAACACCGCAGCCGCTGTCACCAACTAATGTAACGGCCTTCCCCATATCATATAGCACAGGCTTCGCACTTTCGAAAAACTCTTCCTTACCGCCAACCATAATGGCCAATGTTCCGTTGATGGCTCCTGGCTCTCCTCCGCTTACAGGTGCATCTAAGAATCCAACGCCCTTTTTCGCTGCTTCTTCAGCTAGTTGTTTTGAAACGGTTGGTGTGATTGAACTCATATCAATAATGATAGAACCCTCTTTTGCACCTGCTAAAATACCATTTTCATCTAAAACAACGCTTTGTACATGCTTTGATGCAGGTAGCATTGTAATGATTATTTCACTATTTTCAGCTACTTCCTTAGCCGTTTGAGCAGCTGTTGCACCGGCTTCTACCAATGTCTTTACTGCTTCCTGATTTAGGTCAGTAACCGTTAATATATGCCCAGCCTTAATAAGATTTAATGACATAGGTTTCCCCATAATTCCTAGTCCGATAAAGCCTATTTTTCTTGCCATGTTGTTTCCCCCTAGCTAGTTAAATAGATTAATGTTTTTATACTTTAAGAGTTGGACCGCCTTAGAAAGCTATCCAATATTTTATAATTTCTGTAAGCAATCGCTTACAACTTGTTTACAAAAATTATTGTATACTAATTTTTATTTTTTGTATACATTTTTTCGTATTTTTGTATACATTTTTTATTATTTTGTACTCGGGTGTATTTTTTCTGTTTATTTGGTACTATATAGATTAGGATGAATATTGAGGTGAATTTTGTGCTTGAAAGTAATGGCTCCCGTCCAGCTTACCATCAATGCTATGAAGTCCTTAGGGATCGAATATTAACAGGTGACATTCCGGGCGGTACAAAAATTGTAGAAGAAAAGCTTGCAGCTGAATTAGGTGTAAGCAGAACCCCCATACGGGAATCTATACGGAAATTAGAAAATGAAGGATTAATCGTAAAGAAAAAAGTCGTTAAGCCAACTGAAAAGGATTTACGCAATATGTTCCAGGTTCGGATTCTCCTTGAAGGGTATTCGGCAAAATGTGCTGCCACCTTCTTAAAAGATAAAGAAATAGAGAAGCTCTATGAATATGTTAAGATTGGAAAAACTGGAACAAAAGAAGAAATCATGAATGCTAACGAGCGTTTCCATAATGACATTGTAAGTGCCAGCAATAACCCCGTTATGATCGATATTATTGATCGAATGCAGGCCATAATTTATCTATTTAGAAAAACAGTTGTTATTTATAATCGCCCTCATTTGATCGAAGAGCATGAAGAAATTTATCATGCTATTCTTGCGAGGGATGGTGAAACAGCAGAATCACTGATGAAAAAGCATTTGGAGACTGATTTAAACTTTTACCTTCATGTCATTAGTAACCAATAATTACGTTAAATTTTTATAAAAAAAATGCACAGGAGATTTCATAAGAAGTCGCCTGTGCATTTTTTTATTTTCCAGATAATAAACGAACGAATTTTGTCATTACTGGCTCCATTGCCAACTGCATTTCTGACATGATAGTAGAAAGATGTGCCATTTGCTTTTTCTCAATAGATTTCATTAAAAAAGAAACAGCAGCCATCGAAACCTCTGTATTTACATTTACTTTGCATATTCCCAACTGTATAGCTTTCTTTAAAATGTCTTCCGGCGTTCCAGATCCTCCATGAAGTACTAGAGGGATATTAACTGCTGTACGAATTTCATCTAAAAGCGCAAGGTCAATCTTTGCTTCACCTTGATACATTCCGTGAACAGTCCCAATAGCGGCTGCCAAAAAGTCAACGCCTGTAGCAGCAACAAATTCTTTAGCTGATTGCGGGTCTGTCAATGTTCCATTCCCTTCTTCCTCATCCGAGAATGCCCCCCTAGCGACAGATCCAATCTCAGCTTCGACTGAGACTCCCGCCATATGTGCAATTTCTACAATCTCTTTTGTATAGGCTATATTTTCCTCAAGTTCAAATTTTGAACCATCATACATAACAGATGTAAAACCGCATCGAATCGCACGAATAATGGATTCTTTTTCATAAGCATGGTCCAAATGAAGGGCAACTGGAATGTGTGCTTTATCGGCCATTGCTTTAACTAATGCAGCAAACCCTTCAACGTCTACTGTAGAAAAGTATCTTTCACCTAAAGCAATAATGACAGGCTGACCTTCCTTTTCTGCAGCCGTAATTGCAGCTTGAACTGTTTCTAAGTTATAAACGTTAAATGCTGCCACTGCATATTTATTCTTTTGAGCATTATGTAAAATTTCTTTAGTATTCACTAGCATTTTTATTAGCTCCTTTAATTGATAAGATTGCGCTAGAATAATTGTATACAAATTTTTATTTTTTGTATACATTTTATTTTTTAACATACATAATCAATTTTAACGAAAATTGAGTTGTAGCTTTACAAAACCGAAATTTTAAATTATAATAAATTTAATTTAATAATTATTATAAATAAAACCTCTAGTCTATTGGCTAATTAATGAAACAACTGAGAAAGAAACTCAATTTGTTCACACTCATTCAAATATTGTACGCCATTAAAATAGTATAATAAGGTTATTAACAAATAAAGGAGGACTATATTCATGATATTAGATGGAGAAATCAAAACACAATTATCTCAATATCTTCAGCTTATGGAAGGTGAAGTACATATTAAGGTAAGTGTAGGAGCGGATGATGTTTCACGGGATATGACAGCGTTAGCAGATGAACTAGCGGCTATGTCTACAAATATAAAGGTAGAGAAAGCAGAATTAGAAAGAACACCTAGTTTTAGTGTGAATCGCCCTGGTGAAGACACTGGAATCACATTTGCCGGCATCCCGCTTGGTCATGAGTTTACTTCATTAGTATTAGCCCTGCTGCAAGTGAGCGGCAGAGCCCCAAAAGTGGATCAGAAGGTCATTGATCAAATAAAAGCAATCAAGGGTGAATATCATTTTGAAACCTATGCCAGCTTAAGCTGCCATAATTGTCCTGATGTTGTTCAAGCCCTTAACGTGATGAGTCTCCTTAATCCAAGCATCACTCATACGATGATTGATGGTGCTGTATATAGAGAGGAAGTCGAAGCAAAGGATATTATGGCTGTACCTACTGTACATTTAAATGGGGAATTCTTTAACAGTGGCCGTATGTCACTGGAAGAAATTCTTGTAAAGCTTGGCAGCGGACCAGATGCTTCGGAGTTTGCGAATAAAGAACCTTATGATGTTCTCATTGTCGGGGGCGGACCTGCAGGCGCGAGTGCTGCCATTTATTCAGCACGTAAAGGAATCCGTACTGGGATTGTTGCAGACCGTTTTGGAGGACAAGTATTAGATACAGTAGGAATTGAAAACCTAATAACAGTAAACTACACAGAAGGCCCAAAACTAGCAGCTACTTTAGAAGAACATGTGAAACAGTATAATGTGGATATTATGAATTTACAGCGTGCTAAAGGTTTAGAAAAGAAAGACTTTATTGAAGTTGAGTTAGAAAATGGCGCAGTTCTTAAAAGCAAAACAGTTATCCTTTCTACAGGTGCCCGCTGGCGTACTGCCGATGTACCTGGAGAAGCAGAGTACAGAAATAAAGGGGTTGCTTATTGTGCACACTGTGATGGTCCATTGTTTGCTGGGAAACATGTTGTCGTTATTGGGGGCGGAAATTCCGGGGTTGAAGCAGCGATTGATTTAGCAGGTATCGTTAAGCACGTTACTCTACTGGCTAGATCTGAAGTGAAAGCAGACCCTGTACTGCAGGATCGCGTGCGTAGTCTTCCTAATGTGACGATTATCGAGCAAGCCCAAATTAAAGAAATCACCGGTGAGGACAAAGTAAATGGTGCTACCTACATCGACCGTAAGACTGGTGAAGAACATCATATTGAGCTACAAGGAGTATTTGTTCAAATTGGTACGATACCAAATACTGAATGGCTCCGTGGTACCGTTGAACTTAATCGTATGGGTGAAGTGATTGTAGATAAATCTGGTTCAACGAATATTCCTGGTGTATATGCAGCAGGAGATTGTACAGATACTAAATTTAAACAAATCATTATTTCAATGGGATCAGGGGCAACAGCCGCCTTGGGAGCCTTTGAATATTTGATTAGAAACTAATTTTAGAGGCCACTCTTCATTTATTATAGAATAGATGAAGAGTGGCTTATTTCATTATTATTTGTTGCCAAAAGGTGCAATGATTCCTTGGTACCCAAAATAAATAATCAAGCAACAAGGATGTCCCATACAGTCATGCCTAAAAAAATCATACTGCTATAGATTAAAAACATCTCCGTTAGATCAATACAAATTGAACTTTTTAATTCCATAAAAAAACACTCTTATTGTTGTTGTGTCAACATTAAGAGTGTTTTATATTCTGATATATGTAATATCTAAGGATACCGGTGGTCGGGGTCGAACCGACACTCCAGAAGGAACACGATTTTGAGTCGTGCGCGTCTGCCAATTCCGCCACACCGGCCTAATTTATGATGATAAAAATGGAGGCGGCAACCGGATTCGAACCGGTGGTAAAGGTTTTGCAGACCTCTGCCTTACCACTTGGCTATGCCGCCAAAAATAAATGGAGCGGAAGACGGGATTCGAACCCGCGACCCCCACCTTGGCAAGGTGGTGTTCTACCACTGAACTACTTCCGCGAAATGGCTGGGCTAGCTGGATTCGAACCAACGAATGACGGAGTCAAAGTCCGTTGCCTTACCGCTTGGCTATAGCCCAATATTAAAAATGATGGGGCGGCTGATGGGAATCGAACCCACGAATGTCGGAACCACAATCCGATGCGTTAACCACTTCGCCACAGCCGCCATTGTGATTAACAGGGGTAGTAGGAATCGAACCCACACCAAAGGTTTTGGAGACCTTCGTTCTACCTTTAAACTATACC
>Ga0180215_1000260_pt1 | contig 72683 bp, 48 predicted proteins | sample eDN3rd37CBELigBY_FD_128871 | JGI IMG/M metagenome (GOLD analysis project Ga0180215, IMG submission 128871) | Enriched backyard soil microbial communities from Emeryville, California, USA - eDNA 3rd pass 37_C BE-Lig BY (version 2) (version 2) | ecosystem: Environmental > Terrestrial > Soil >...
GGGGCGGCAACGCCGCCCCGAGGGGGAGGCCCCGTCTGGAGGACCCGAGGGGAAGGGTCGGGCGGGGGAGGCTCCGCGACCGGGCGCCTGGAGCGGACGGGGAGTACTCCCCGCCCGAGCGATCCCCGAGCTACCGGATATGGGGTGAGCCCTCAGCGCAGCGCACGCCGGAAGCGGCGGGCGGCGAGGGTCATGACCGCTACCGCCATCAGCGAGAGGATGAGGAACTGTGGCCAGAGCTCGGCCATCCCGGCCCCCTTCAGGAAGATCTCGCGCACGATCTCCAGGACGTGGCGAGTGGGGTTGAAGAAGGTGAAGATCTGGAAGAAGTACGGCATCGAGCGGACCGGGTACATGAACCCGGCGAGGACGGTGCTGGGGAGGAAGAAGAGGAACATCCCCATGAACGCCTCCTGCTGGGTCCGCGAGATGGTGGAGATGTAGAGCCCGGCGCCGATCCCGATGAGGGCGAAGATCGCCGAGGCCAGGAAGAGGAGGAACGGGCTCCCGCGGAATGGAACCTGGAACCAGAGGAGCCCGGCGGCCATGATCAGGATCAGGTCGACGAAGATGACGATGGCGACGGGGATCGTCTTCCCGAGGAGGAGCTCGTCGGGGGTGAGGGGGCTGACCGCGAGCTGCTCGAAGGTGCCGAGCTCCCTTTCCCTGACCACGCTGAGCGCGGTGAGGAGGAGGGACATGAAGAGGATGAGGACCCCGACGACGGCGGGGATGTTATAGACCCGGCTCTCGAGCCCGGGGTTGTACCAGGCGCGGGCGCGGAGGTCCACGGGGGTGACGGAGATTCGCGGTGCAGGGGTGGCCGGAGCGCTCGCGGCCGTGATGTAGGCGACGTCGCCCGGCGCCGCCTGCTGCTCCACTCCGGCTGGATTCGCCGCGGCGGCCGCGGCCGTGTTCACCCCCCCGGCGTTGAAGCCTGCACCGTTCCGCCGCGCGCGCTCCACCCCGAACTGCTGCACGATCCGCGTTACGTACCCCTGGGCGACGGTCCCGGTGTTGGAGTGGGTGCCATCGACGAGGATCTGGATGGTGGCCCCGCGCCCCGCGGCGAGGTCGGCGGCGAAGCCGCGCGGGATCTCGATCCCGACGACGGCGCGGCCGGCGTCGAGCGCCTCGGCGAGGGCGCGGGGTTGGTCGGAGTAGCCGACCACGCGGAAGTAGCCGCTAGCGGTGAGCGCGTCCTGGAGCGCGCGGGACTCGGCGGTCGCGTCGTGATCGACGATGAAGGTCTTCACCGAGTGCACGTCGGTGGTGACGGCGTAACCGAAGAGGATGAGCTGGATGACCGGCGACCCGAAGATGACGCGTCTGGTCTTGGGGTCGCGGAAGAGCTGGCGCAGCTCTTTTCGGAGCAGGGTACGCACCCGGAGCCACGAGGCGCGGAAGCGGGCAGGTATCATGGAGCGATCCTCTTCCGGAAGGTGAGCGTGGCGAGCCCTATCCCCACGGCGGCGAAGACCACCATCGAGAGCCCCTGGATCCAGAGCACCGAGAGCCCCACCCCCTTCAAGAAGATCCCGCGAGTCACCGCCACGTAGTACCGCGCGGGGATGATGTAGGTGAAGAGCTGGAGCGCCCGGGGCATGCTGGCGATGTCGAAGATGAAGCCGGAGAGCAGGAGCGCCGGCAGGTAGGTGGCGACCATGGCGACCTGCGTGGCCAGGACCTGCGAGCGGAGCGCCGCGGAGATGAAGATCCCGAGCCCGAGCGCGCCGAGGAGGAAGAGGATCGTCATGGCGCCGAGCAGGATCAGACTCCCGTGCAGGGGGACGCCGAACAGGGTAACGCCGACGATCGTGGCGAGGGCGACGTCGATCAGACCGATGACGAGGTAAGGCAATAGCTTACCGAAGATCACCTCGAGGCGGTGGACCGGCGTGGCGGCGAGCTGCTCCATCGTCCCGCGCTCCCACTCCCGCGCGATGGTCAGGGCAGTCAGCATCGAAGCGATGATCGCCATGATCACCGAGATCAACCCCGGCACCACCATCTTCCGGCTCTCGAGGGTGGGGTTGTACCAGACCCGGACCTCCCCATTGATCGCGGGTTCGTAGCGACGCCCCTGGAGCAATACGTTTGCCGCGTAGCGGGCGACGATCGCATCGGCGTAGTTCTGCGCGATCGTGGCGGTATTGGCATCGCTGCCGTCGAGGAGGAACTGGACGGGGGCGGTGCGCCCCGCGGCGAGGTCGCGGGAGAAGCCCGGGGGGATGACGAGCACCGCGGTGGCGCGTCGTCTGTCGAGGGTCCGTTCGGCCTCGGAGTGGTGCGTCAGGTGCGCCACGATCTCGAAGTACCCGCTCGAGGTGAAGGCCTCGACCAGCTCGCGGCTGGAGGGCGCGCCATCTTCGTTCAGGACGGCCAGCCGGATATCGCGGATGTCGAAGGAGATGGCGTAGCCGAAGAAGACGAGCAGGAAGAGCGGCACCGCGAAGGCGAGTAGGAGGCTGCGCGGGTCCCTGCGGAGCTGGATCGTCTCCTTGCGGGCGATCGCGAGGAGGCGGGTCAGGCTGAGCATCGGTTCACCCCTCCACCGCGCCGCCCTCGCGGCGGACCAGCGAGACGAAGACATCCTCTAGCGACGGCGTGACGCGGCGCAGGCCATGGCATTTCAGGCCGTGAGAGGCGAGGATTTGGGTCAGCTGTACGAATTCCGAAGCTGAGGAGACGGTCGCGGTATCCTTAGTGACACGCTCGCCGCCGAGGGCCTCCGGCCGCCGCGGATCCGACGCCGTGGAGCCCCCGTCCACGCCAGTACCGTTGGTGGAGAACGCCCCCGGCTCGAGCACCAGGTGTACCGCGCGCCCGAAGATGGCGGCGTCCTGCACCCCGGGCACGGCGAGGAGGAGCTGGGCGGCGCGGGGGGCGTCGTCTACATCTAGGCGGTAGATCGGCTCGGTGAGCGAGGCCCGGAGCGCGGCCGGCGTCCCCTCGGCGATCAGGCGGCCGCGGTTCATGAGGATGAGGCGGTCGCAGTATTCGGCCTCCTCCATGTAATGAGTGCTGACGATGACCGTCGTCCACTTGGCGGCGAGGCCGCGGATCAGGTCCCAGAAGGCGCGGCGGGCGAGGGGGTCGACGCCGGAGGTCGGCTCGTCGAGGAAGAGGATCTCCGGTTCGTGGAGGACGGCGCACCCGAGGGCGAGCCGTTGTTTCCAGCCGAGCGGGAGGTCGGCCGTGAGGCGCCGCTCCTGTCCGGTGAGCCCGGCCATCTCGAGGATCCAGGCGCGGCGCTGGGCGAGGCGGTCTCCGGTGACGCCGTAGAGCCCGGCGAAGAGCTCGATGTTCTCGCCGACGGTCAGGTCGGTGTAGAGCGAGAACTTCTGGGACATGTAGCCGATGCGGCCGCGGATCTCGGCCTGTTCGCGGGCGATGTCGAGCCCGGCCACCTTCCCCTCCCCGCTCGTCGGAGCCAGGAGCCCGGTCAGCATCTTGAGGGTCGTCGTCTTCCCGGCGCCGTTGGGGCCGAGGAAGCCGAAGATCTCGCCGCGCCGGACTGTGAAGGTCACGCGGTCGACGGCGGTGAAGTCGCCGAAGGTGCGGGTCAGCTCGCGGGCGGCGATCGCGGGGGCGTGGCCGTTCGTCGGGAGCGCGCCGAACGCTACGGCGATCTGGGTCGGCTCGCGACCGGTCATGACGTGGGTATGTTCAGTCATCGGCGCCGACCAGATCGATGAAGACCAGTTCGAGCGAGGGCTCGATCGCATCCACGCCGAGGACGGGCACCCCCGCGGCGGTCAGGGCATGGACCGGGGCGTCGGGGGCGACGTCGTCGTCCAGGATCATATGCACGTCCTCGCCGAAGAGTACGGCGCGGCGCACCCCGGGGGTGGCGCGCAGGAGGTCGCGGGCGCGGACCCGGTCGGCGGCGCGGACGGCGTAGACGCGCCCGGCGAGGGTAGCCTGGAGGCGGGCCGGGGCGTCGAGGGCGAGGATGCGGCCGTGGTCGAGGAGGGCGACGCGGTCGCAGCGTTCGGCCTCGTCGAGGTACGACGTCGTCACGATGATCGTGGTCCCCTCGGCGACGAGCTCGTGCAGGATCAGCCAGAGGTCGCGGCGGGAGATCGGGTCCACGCCGAAGGTCGGCTCGTCGAGGAGGAGGAGCTCGGGGTGGTGGATCAGGGCGCAGGAGAGGGCGAGCTTCTGCTTCATCCCCCCCGAGAGGTTCCCGGCGAGGCGGTCCTGGAACTCGCCGAGGCGCGAGAAGGCGTAGAGCCGCTCGAGACGCGCGGGGCGCACGCGGCGCGGGACGCGGTAGAGATCGGCGTAGAAGTCGAGGTTCTCGCGGACGGTCAGGTCCTCGTACAGTCCGAAGCGTTGGGCCATGTAGGCGAGCTTCGGCTTGATCCGCTCGGGGTCGCGGGCCACGCTCACCCCGTTGATCGTGGCGTCCCCCGCGGTGGGGGGGAGGACGCCGGCCAGGATCCGCAGCGTCGTCGTCTTCCCGGCACCGTCGGGGCCGACTATCCCGAAGAGCTCGCCGCGGCCGACCTCGAAGGAGAGCCGGTCGACCGCCACCAGGTCGCCGAAGCGGCGGGTGAGTGAGTCGAGGACGACGAGGGGCGCGGCGTTCATCTCGGGGTCGCTACTCCCTCGGCTCGAGGCGGACGTCCGCCGGGATCCCGGGCTTGAGGTCGTGGCCGGGGTCACCGACGATCGCGACCTTGACGGCGTAGACTAGCTTGACGCGCTCGGCGCGGGTCTGGACGTTCCGCGGCGTGAACTCGGCCTCGCTGGCGATGTGGACCACGCGCCCCTCGTAGCCCCGGCCGGGGTAGGCGTCGGCGGAGATACGGGCGGACTGGCCGAGTGCGACGCGGCCGATCTGGTCGCCGGGGAGGTAGATCCGGACCCAACGGTCGTCGCGGTTCTGGAGGGTGAGGACCGGGGTCCCAGGCGCGACGACCTCACCGGGCTCGCGGTGGCGGACCGTGACGACGCCGGCGAAGGGGGCGCGGACCTCGCCGCCGGCAAGGATGGCGTCGACCTGGCGGAGCGCGGCTTCGGCCTGGCTGACCGTTGCGCGCTGCGCCTCGATACGCTCCTGGCGCGGGCCGATGATCAGGAGATCGAGGCGTTCGCGGGCCTGGTCGTGCTGCGCGCGGGCTAGCTCGTGCGCGGTCTCGGCGCGGTCGAGCGCCTCGCGGCTCACGGCGCCGCCCTCGTAGAGGAGGCGGGTGCGTTCGAGGGTGGTCGTGGCCTCTTCGAGCTGCCGGGCGGCGGCGGCGAGGGCGGCCTCGGCCTGCCTGCGCTCCTCCGGACGCGCACCGACCTCTAGCTCCCGCAGGATCGCCCGCGCCGCGGCGAGCTGGGCCTCCGCCGCCGCCCGCCGGGCCTCGAGCTCGGCCAGGTCGAGCCGAGCGAGGACGGCGCCCTCGGCGACGACGTCGCCTTCACGGACCAGTATCTCTTCTATTCGGCCACCGGTCTGGAAGCCGAGGTCCGCGGTGGTCGCCTCGACGGTGCCGGAGGCCTCGAGGGGGTGGCGGTCGGCGGCGGCGGGCCGGAGGGCGAACCAGCCGGCGGCCAGGGCGCCGACCGCGACCACACCGATCAAAGCCGGTAACCGCTTCCGGCGCGGATCACCACCGCTCCCCGCCGTCGTACCTGTATCCGTCGCCGGCCGGCCGGGCCGGGAGATTTCTGTTTGCGTAGTCGTCATGACCCTGGCTCCAGGTTCTGCTCCAGCCATTCGATAGAGAGTTCGCCGGTGATGCGCGCCAGCTCGACCCGGGCCGCGATCTCCGCGGCGCGCGCGGCGGACCAGGCGGCGCGGACACGGAGGAGCTCGGCCTCCGCGGAGAGGTAGTCGGTCTGGACGCCAGCGCCGGCGTCGAGCGCGAGCCGCTCGATGCGGACGACCTCTTCCGCCTGCTCGGTCGCGGCGCGCAGCGCTTCAGCCCGGGCGCGCTCGGTCTCGACCGCGGCGATGGCGCGGTCGAGCGCCGCTGCCACCTCGAGCCGGGCTAGGGCGAGCTGGGCGCGGGCGGCGCGTAGCTCGGCGTCGGCACGGGCACCCGCGGCCTGCCTGGCGCCGCCGGTGAAGAGGGGGAACGAGAACTGGATCCCGCCCTGCCACTCACCCTGCTCGCGGCCGAGACCGCTCGCGTATTCGGCGTACCGGCCCACCGCCTGGATCGTGGGGAACCAGAGCGAGCGCGCCTCGGCACGGGTCGCCTCGGCCGCGGCGACCTGGCGCTGCAGGCGAGTGATCTCGGGGTTGGCGGCCAGGGCGCGGGCTAGGAGGGTGGCCCGGTCGAGCGGCCGTGGCTCCGATGTAGGCGACGCCGTGGTCGCAGGCGACACGGGCGAGGCAAGCGTCGCGGCGTTCCGAGCCGACGCCGGGAGCTCCTCGCCGTCCCTCAGCCGGAACGGGACCAGCGCCGCGGGTTTGATGCGGTCCGCCTCGATCCCGGTCAGCCGCGCGAGTTCACCGATCGCGAGGTCGAGCTCGCCCCGGGCAGCGTGCCACTCCGCCCGCGCCGCGCCGAGCGCGGCCTCGGCCCGGAGCACCAAGACCCGCGCCGCGGTACCACGTTCGAGGAGCTGCGCTGCGCGGCGCTTCTCCTCCTCCAAGGCCCGCACCCGTTTCTCGTTCCCCTCCAACACCTCGCCTGCCGTCAGCACCCGCAGGTACGCCCTGACGACCTCGCCGATGAGCGCCTGCCGCGTCCCCTGGACACCGGCCTCCCCGGCTCCCGTCAGCGCCTTCGCCCTGGCTACCCGCGCCCCCCGGGCACCGCCGTCGTAGATCGTGTATCCCATGTAGATCCCACCCTGTAGCAGGGTGCGATCGAAGGAGGGCGGAGCCGTGGGGTTGAAGCCGTGCAGCGGCGCAGTGACCATCGGCTCGGCGTACCTCATGAAGGTCCCGTCCATCCCCAGCGACGGCAGCCGGGCGGCACTCGCCTCGTCTAGCCCGGCGGCCGCCCGGTCGAGCGCGGCGTCGGCGGCGGCAAGGCGCGGGTGCTGGGCGAGGGCGGCGCGGAGGGCGGCGGCGAGGGTGAGCGGGGGGGCGGGGGTGGTGTCGGCGGGAGCGGCAGCCGGGGCGATGGCAAGCGCCGGGACGGCCGCCACCGCGGGTCGTTGCACTACCGGACAGATCGCCAGCACCACGGCGGCGGCCGCCCCCCGGACCACGGCCGCGGCGTGAGTATTTGCATACCGTCCGGTGTACGGTACACAAATCGGCGCCGCGGCACGTATACGGCGCGACGACGGTGCCGGCGCCTGGGATCGTACCGCGGGTTGCTTCGTCTTCATCGCTCCAACTCTCCACACGCGCGGAGCCCTGCCCGCACGAAGTTCACCGCGTTCGTCAATATCTCCGACCACCGCACCGGATCGTCCAGGTCCTGGCCGAAGAGCACGGCCAGCTGCCGGCCGACCAGCCCGAAGTGAAAGGGCTGCGCTACGACACACGCCACCAGCAGCATCGGATCACCCGCCCGGATCTCCCCTCGCGCCTGCCCCGCCCGCACCAGCCCGTCGAGCACGCGATACCCGCGCAGGATCGGCCCGACGGCGGCCGCCGGAGGACCAGCACCCGCCGCGAACTCCTGCAGCATCAACCGGGGCAGCTCGGGGTGGGCGCGGAAGTGCTCGTAGAAGATGCGGATCGCCTCGTCGATCAGGTCGAGCGGCGAATCGTGCTCGGCGTCGGCTCCGTCCCCGAGCGCCTCGAGCCGCTCCACCAGGGGGAGGACGCAGGATTCCACCACCCGGTCGTAGAGCTTGCGCTTGGAACCGAAGTGATAGGTGATGGCGCCCAGGTTCGCGCAGGCGTGCGCGGTGATCGCGCGGACCGAGGTGCCGTCGTAGCCGCGCTCCGCGAAGAGAGCACGCGCGGCGGCCAGGAGAGCGGTCGGGGTGTCGGTCGACGACACGGGGGCGACGCCCGCCGCGGGGTCGCTCCCGACGACGTCGCCTGCGGAGCCTGCTCGGGTCGAATGGATCTCCCTCTCCTGCTCGGACAACCTTCCCTCCTCGCTTCGGCACGCCCCGGGTAGGCGGCGTCAGGGCCCCGGGGCGTGCTCATTCATACGTTCGTATGACAGCTTATCGGCGCGACGAACACGGCGCAAGGGGGGGGCGTACCCGGGCCGCCTCCCTGCCCCGCGACTTGTGTCGCCACGGCGTCGTTCGTACCTTCGGCTCTACTGCCTAGCCTGGAGCCCCGATGAGCACGGTAAAGACGACGCCAACGCAGTCGAGCCCGCCGCACGCGGCCGACACCCACGATCGGATCCGCATCCGCGGTGCGCGCGAGAACAACCTCAAGAACATCGACCTGGAGCTCCCCAAGCGCCGGCTGATCGTCTTCACCGGCGTCTCCGGCTCGGGGAAGAGCTCGCTGGTCTTCGGCACGATCGCCGCCGAGTCGCGTCGTCTGATCAACGAGACGTACAGCGCCTTCGTGCAGGGATTCATGCCGACGCAGCCGCGCCCCGACGTCGACCGGCTGGAGGGGTTGACGACCGCGATCGTGGTGGATCAGGAGCGGCTCGGCGCGAACCCGCGTTCGACGGTCGGCACCGTGACCGACGTGAACGCGCTCCTGCGCGTCCTCTTCAGCCGTCTCGGCACCCCGCGGATCGGGCCGCCGACGGCCTTCTCGTTCAACGTCCCGAGCCGGACGGCGAGCGGGGTCCTGACGATCGACCGGGGGAAGGGCGAGAAGAAGGTGGTGCGCAACATCGTCTACCACGGCGGGATGTGCCCGCGGTGCGAGGGGCGCGGTGCCGTCTCGGACATCGACCTGACCCAGCTCTTCGACGCATCGAAGTCGCTCGCGGAGGGGGCGATCACGGTTCCCGGGTACAAGGCGGGCGGGTGGTCGGTCCGGATCTTCACCGAGTCGGGGTTCCTCGACCCCGACAAGCCGATCCGCGACTATACCGAACGGGAGCTGCACGATTTCCTGCACAAGGAGCCCACGAAGGTCAAGATCGCGGGTGTGAACATGACCTACGAGGGGCTGGTGTTGCAGGTGAGGAAATCTTTCCTCTCCAAGGATATCGACTCCTTGCAGCCGCACATCCGTGCCTTCGTCGAGCGGGTCGCGACCTTCACCACCTGCCCGGACTGCGGCGGGACGCGGCTGAACGAGGCGGCGCGGTCGTCGAAGATCCGTGGCAAGAGTATCGCCGACCTCTGCGCGCTGCAGATCACCGACCTCGCGGAGTGGATCAGGGAGCTCGACGAGCCGTCGGTCGCGCCGCTCCTAGATACGCTCCGCGCCCACCTCGACGCCTTCGTCGAGCTCGGGCTCGGCTACCTCTCGCTCGACCGGCCGTCGGGGACCCTCTCGGGGGGTGAGGCGCAGCGGCTCAAGATGCTGCGACACCTCGGTTCGTCGCTGACCGACGTGACCTACGTCTTCGACGAGCCGAGCGCCGGGCTGCACCCGCACGACATCCGGCGGATGGGCGAGCTGCTCCTCCGCCTGCGCGACAAGGGGAACACGGTGCTGGTGGTCGAGCACGAGCCGGCGCTGATCGAGATCGCGGACCATGTGGTCGACCTGGGGCCGGGGGCGGGGTCGGCGGGGGGGACGGTCTGCTATCAGGGGTCGGTGGAGGGGCTGCGGCGGAGCGGGACGGTCACCGGACGCCACCTCGATGACCGGGTCACGCTCAAGCCGCGGGTGCGGACACCGACCGGGAAGCTCGAGGTGCGGGGCGCCAGCACCCACAACTTGAAGCACGTCGACGTCGACATCCCGCTCGGTGTGCTCGTAGTCGTCACCGGGGTGGCTGGCTCGGGGAAGAGCTCGCTGATACACGGCTCTGTGTCGGGGCGCGACGGCGTCGTCGCGATCGACCAGAGCCCGATCAAGGGCTCCCGGCGCAGCAACCCGGCCACCTATACGGGGCTGCTGGAGCCGATCCGGAAAGCGTTCGCGAAGGCGACCGGGACGAAGCCGGCGCTCTTCTCGGCGAACTCCGAGGGCGCCTGCCCGGCCTGCAACGGGAATGGGGTCATCATCACCGAGCTCGGCTTCATGGACACGGTGGAGACCCCGTGCGAGGAGTGCGGCGGGGCGCGGTTCCAGCCGGAGGTGCTCGAGCTGCGGTTCGGTGGGCTCAACATCGCAGAGGTCCTCGAGCTGACGGTGGCCGAAGCGCTGGATTTCTTCTCCGCCGGTGAGGCGAAGACCCCGGCCGCCAGCGCGATACTCGCCCGGCTGCAGGACGTCGGGCTCGGCTACCTCAAGCTCGGCCAGCCGCTGAACACCCTCTCCGGCGGGGAGCGGCAGCGGCTCAAGCTGGCAATGCAGATGGCCGAAGACGGCGGGATCTATGTCCTCGACGAGCCGACCGCCGGGCTCCACCTCGCCGATGTCGCCCAGCTCCTCGCCCTTCTCGACCGCCTCGTCGACTCCGGGAAGTCGGTGATCGTCATCGAGCACAACCAGGCGGTCATGGCGCACGCCGACTGGATCATCGACCTCGGCCCCGGCGCGGGGCACGACGGCGGCCGGATCGTCTTCGAGGGCACCCCCGCCGAGCTGGTCGCCACCCGCGCCACCCTCACCGGCGAGTACCTGGCGGCCTACGTCGGGGCGTGAGAGTTCGTAGTTGCCAGGCGACCTCGTGACCCGCGAGGTCGCCGCGCTCCCCCACCCTACCCGGCGTCCCAGGCTCAGGACCCCTTCCTCCCCCCATCCGGCACCCGATTTGCCCCTCCCCCGCGCCTCTACCACGACCCTATCCACCAACGCTGCACTCCGGAACCACCCCGGAGCGGAAGGAGGCCACATGTTCCTGCGTATCGACAAGCTCCAGATCGCGCTCCCGCAACCCAAGGAGGCCGACCCCAACGGCGCGGCCGCGGTGCAGGAGTTGCTCGGCGGGCGCTTCGGCGAGATGTCGACCCTGATGAACTACATGTACCAGTCCTTCAACTTCCGCGGCCGCCCCAAGCTGAGACCGTACTACGAGCTGATCGCCAATATTGCCACCGAGGAGCTAGGCCACATCGAGCTGGTCGCGGCCGCGATCAACCTCCTGCTGAACGGCCCCCGGCAGTACGACGACGAGGCGGAAGACATCACCGACACCGCACTCGGCGAGGCGAAGGACCTGCGCAACGTGCACCACTTCATAGTGAATGCGCAGACCGCGATGGTCGGGAACTCGATGGGACAGCCCTGGCGCGGGGACTACGTCTTCTGCAGCGGCAACCTGATCCTGGACCTGCTGCACAACTTCTTCCTGGAATGCGGTGCGCGGACTCACAAGTTGAGGGTCTACGAGATCACGAACAACCCCGCCGCGCGCGAGATGCTCGGCTATCTCCTGGTCCGCGGCGGTGTGCACATGGAGGCGTACGCGACGGCGCTCGAGAAGCTGACCGGGGTCGCGATCCCCAAGATGCTCCCGATCCCCAAGATCGAGAACTCGAAGTTCCCCGAAGCACGCAAGTTCGAGAACATGGGGTTCCACCGCAAGCTCTACCGCTTCAGCCCCGACGACTACCGCGACATCGCGCAGGTCTGGACCGGCCAGACCGCGGACGGGAGCGGGATGCGGGAGGTAGTCGACGGTCCCCCCGACGGCGGCCCGCTCCCCGACCTCGCCGAGATCTCCTCGGAGTTCGCGCCGGAGTACCACCCCGCGGAGATCTACGAACTCGCGCAGCAGCTGTACAAGAGGGCGGCGTCGTAAGGGGATCTGGTCTTCCGTAATTGGATCCCGCTCGACGCGACGGAGGGGTGCCTGCCGGTTCGTCTGGCAACTCCAGGCGAACCGGCAGGTTTTTCATGTCAGGGTTCGGCTGTCGGCGTGACGCGTCGGCGGGGATCAGGGAGCGGTGGTGGTGGGGGATGCAGCAGTCTGCACCGGCACGGAGGAACTGGCCGTCAGCGCCGTCACCCGCCCGCGCTGGTCCGTCCGCAACTCGAGATGCTCGGCCAGGAACTCGAGACGGCGGTTCCAGAAGTCTATGACATGGCGCTTCTGCGTGATGACGTGTCCCTCACCCTCGTAGATACGGTACTCGACGGTCTTCCCCAGCCGTTCGAGCGCCGTGAATATCGCATCGGAGGGGATCAGGTCCGGCCCATCCTTCTCGCCTTGCCCGATGAGTAGCGGCGTCTGGATCCGGTCGAAGCGGAAGAGGGGTGAGTTGTCACGGTAGCGGTCGTGGTACTCCCAGATATTACCGCCCATGTTCCCCTGCCCCTCTTCGTAGTAGCCGATGTTCCGCAGATAGTCCGCGAAGAGGTCCGGGTGCAGGACGGCGGCCGTGATGACCGCGGCCTTGAAGCGCGTAGTCTGCGTGATCACGGCGAGCGTGCTGAACGAGCCATAGCTCTGGCCCATGACGGCAAGCCGGTCGGGATCGGCGTAACCCTGCGAGACGACGGCGTCCGCCGCCGAATTCGTCGCCTCATAGATGTCCCGCAGCGTCCGCCCTTCCGCGACAGGTACATCAGGCGCCAGGACGGCGTAACCACGCGTGGCGAGGATGTGCATATTGAAGTTGGGTGATCCCCAGAAGCCGAAACGGTTGACGAACCGGGAGCCCAGGTCGCCGCCATAGACCCAGATCACCGTCGGCAACCGCTGGCCGGGCTGATAACCGGGCGGCAACAACAGCGCCCCACGAAGCTGCTTCCCTCCCGGCCCCGTCCATTCGATGACCCTGGCCTCACCGAGCGCGTAACGCTCCATCCCGGGGTTGAGGTGCGTCAGCTGCCTCGCCTTGCCCTGCTTCACGTTGTAGAGCCAGACGTCGTCCAGGTGCTGCTGGTCGGTGCTCACGAAGGCGATCTCCCCCGTCGCCTCGCTCGCCGTGAGGCTGTATATCGGTGCGTACGTCTTCGCTTCGTCGAGCCCTTTCGTGACTTTCCCGTTCTTCAGGTCGACGGCGAAGAGCGCCGAGCGGTCACCCGTTTGGCTGCGAGCCATGAACCAGGCGGTCCGCCCGCGATCGCTGGTCCAGATCGTCGACCGCTCGAAGGGCTGCACTGGCGAAAAGATCTGCCACCCTGGAACGCGCGCCACGACAGCGCCCTTGCCGCTCTGCGAATCCACGCGCCAGACCTCACCGTCGCCTACCGCGTAGAGGAACTTGCCAGTTGGGTCCCAGAGCGGCGCGTACTCGCCCTCGCCGTAGTGGCCGTAACCGAAATCAGGCGCACCCTCGGGTTGGAGCAACTTCCGCTCTCCGTCGGCCACCGATACCAATTTGATCCCCTTCGCCGCCGTCCGGTCGCTCTCGACGAACGCGATCATGGTGCCGTCCGGCGACCAGCCCCACTCGATCCCGTACCCCAGGCCGACACCCTCCGCCAGGCGACGAGGGGCGCCACCACCGGCGTCCACCACCATGAGATCGAACTGCGGCTGTTGACTGTTCGGCCGTACACCGGTCAACATCGAATAGGCCACCTGCCGCCCATCGGGCGAGAAGGCGTAGTAGCGGATCGGCAGCTCCCGCACCAGTCGAGTCACTTGTTGGGTTCGCAGATCCAGGATCGCCAGATCTACGGCAAAGGTTTGCACGAAACTCGACGACCGACTCTTCGCCGGTGCCTCCGCGGGTGCCGATTTCATCCCCGCGCGCCGTACGATCACCGAAGGCTCCCCCGGCCCGACCTTGGAGAAGCTCTGCTTGCTCGCCGTGGTCATCCCCATCGCATTGGCCTGCGCGATGGTCCTGCCTTCGGGGAGCAACTTGACCAGGAGCCGCTCACCATCCGGGCTCCAGCGCGGCTGCTCGAAGCCGTAGAAAACCCGCGGTATCACCCCCGGGAATCGTTTGGCCGTCCGCGTCGCCCGCTCCCAGATCCACAACCCGGCCTCGCCCCCTTCATCCGAGTAGAAGGCGACGCGCTTCCCGTCCGGTGACCAGACCGCCCCCCAACTCGCGCTCGTCGACCCGCCCAGCCTGATGACCTCTCCGGTCTTCGTGTTCGTTAGGGTCGCCTCCATCCGTGCATCCCCCTCGCCGAACGGGAACCCCGTAGGCGAATGCCACCATCCGACCGAATCTCGTGGGACGGTCTCGTCGGTCGCCACCGTATGCGCGAGCCACTCGCCGTCGGGGGAGAAGTTGATGGGAGAGCGGACGTTGTGGTCACGAACCGAGACCGCGACATCTAGGGGGAGCGCCTCCCGCGTGCGTTCTTGCGCTACCAGCGCACTCGCTCCGAATAGAAGCAGCACGGCGCCGCCGCACAGCAAGAGATGCTGCCGGATCGGCGCATACATCCAGTGATCACCCGAGCTCTTCGACATTACGCACTTCTCCGTCTGGAAACGATAGCCGTCCGATTGCGACTCCACGTTGCGATACCGCGAGCGTATCGACACGTTGCCTGGAGCTCCTGCTTCGGCTCGGCCCCACCCTCGGCCGAGGACGAAGGCACGTCGCTAGTGCGACGCACCCTGCGCCCCCGCCGCGGCTGCGGCCGCCGCCGTCGTCCTCTGTTCAGTCTCCACCTTCAGGTGCTCGCCGAGCCAGTCGAAGATCTGCTCCCACATGTGCCGGATATTGGCCGGGCTCATCAGGACGTGGTCCTCGCCCCAGTAGCGGACGAAACGCGCCCGCTTCCCCTGACGGTAGAGCGAGAGGAAGTACTGCTCACCTTGCTGTAGCGCCACGTAATCCAGATCCCCCATGATGATCAGCAGGGGTGTTCGGACCCGCTCCACGTATGTTAGGGGGCTGTTACGGATATAGCGCTGCAAGTCCTTCCACGGCGGATTGCCCATCCGGACCTGGCCGGTCTCGGAGATGCTGAAGTAGAAGAGGTTGTCGTGCGGCCGGTCGTCGTACCGTCTCCGGGCGTCGAACTGGCCGTATATACTGACGAAGTCCGTCGGCCCGGCGAGCGCGACCGCGGCCTTGAAGCGGGTGGTCTGCGCGATCAGCCCCATCGTGCTGAAGCCGCCGAAGCTCTGCCCCATGACCGCGAGCCGGTCGGGGTCGGCGATCCCCAGGTCGATGAGCTTGTCCAGCGCGGGGAGCACCCCCTTGTTCAGCTCCATGAACGGGTCGCTCGCCTTGCCCTCCGGCTCGAGCGGCATGCTCGGGAAGAGGACCACGTATCCACGTGCGGCCAGGAGCTGATAATTGAGTGGGTGGGGCTCATTGAGACGTGTGAGGATAGTCGGCCGGTCCGGCCGCGCCACCGAGCCGGCGTATACTTCGGCTACGACCGGGTAGCGCTTCCCCTCCTGGTAACCAGGTGGGAGGAGGATCCAGCCGAATAGGGAGTCGCCGTCCAGACCGCGGTACTCGATCCTCCGCGCCTCGGCCTCGGCGATGCCACGCAGGAACGTGTTCGTCTCGAGGATGGTGCGCACCTGTGCGCCTCGAGACGCGAACCAGAGATACGTACCCGTGCGGTCGGCCGCCCGGAAGACGGACTGCCCGGCGGCAGCCACGTAGGCGGCCAGCTCCGCCGTCGCCTTCGGCTTGGCCAACCGCTCGACCTCCCCGCGACCCGAGAGGCTAATGCGATAGTACTCTATCTCTTCCAGCTTCTTCCCGGTCCGGATCACTACCTCCCCCACGCCACGCGCTCCAGCCTGTGCCTGGTCGACCCAGGCGAAACCCGTGACCGGCTCGTTGATACCGGCGGTGAGGTCGACCGGCTCACCGGACGGCCCGAAACGCCATACTTCATCCCCGCTGATCCCGACCCAGTCCCGCCCTCCGGCTACGCGATAGATCTCGGCGGGGGCGTTGGCCAGCTTCGCCGTGAGATTGCGCGCCGGACCGGAACTCCCGAGTACCCACCAATCGCTACGGTCCGTCCCAGCCTTCCGTGCGTAGACCAGGAGCTCGTTGTCCACCGTCCACCGTAGCGCCGGCGGCGAGATCCAGTCGCGCACCTCGCGGCTCAACTCCAGGTCACCAAGGTCGTAGCGAACTAGCTCGCCGGAGGCGGGAACGAAGGCAAGGATACTGGCCGGGGCGTCGTCGCCTGGGACAGTCGTACCGGCGAAGGCGAAGCGGCTACCGTCCGGCGACCACTCGATCGAGCCCGGTAGCGCCCGCGTGACCTGCTCCAGCCCGCCGTTGGGGAGCGCGCCCGTGCGCCCGAATACGCGCACGTGGAACCGCCCATGTTGCTGGCTGTGCTCGATCAGCCGGTCGGCTTTCGGACGGAACGGCTCCACCTCGATGAAAACGGCCACGGCATCGCCGCCGGGAGCGCGGGACGGCCGCGTGAACGCGCCCTCGGCTAGGAGCCGGGTCCGGCCGGTACGAGCGTCGTAGAGGAGGAACGTCCCCGAAGGCCGGGGCTCGGCATCGGCCGGAACCCCGCTCTCCAGCACGCTCGCCGTAACCTCCTTGCCCGCCCGTACCTTCGCCCACTCGCGGGACGCTATTTCAGGCGTATTGCGCATGATCGTCAGCGAAAGGGGACGCCCCCCTTCGTGCATGACCTGGACGACGAGTTCCGAGGCCGATAGCCAAGTCGACGGCGCCGGGAAGGATTCGACCGCCCTGTCGCTCACCTGGCGTAATGCCCCGCTGTCGCGGTCCCAGACGTGAACGTGGACATTATCTCCGTTAGACCCCAAGAGCGAGAGGTAGCGCCCATCCGGCGACCACTCCGGGTTCCAGAAGCCGACCCCGGCGCGCGCATCACCGGCGATCTTGCGCGGCTCACCACCTCGGGTCGGGGCGACCCATACCTCGCCCCGCTCGTTGCCCCACATGTAGATCAGATCGTGGAACGGAGCCACTTCTTCGGGCGCGATCCGAACATAGGCTACCAGCTCGCCGTCCGGTGAGACGGCAACGGTACTCAACTTCTCCAACCGGAAGAGGTCGTCGACCTGCAGGGGCCGTTGCTGCTGGGCCGCCGCGGAACCGGCGAAGAAGGTGAGCCCGGCAAGGGCGATGAATGGGAGACGGCGTCGACGTGGGCGCTGTGCCACTTCTGTCATTTTTCTACCTCGGGAGTGGATGATGCCAGGCGGAGAGATGGTGCACCCTATCCAATTACGTCCCCCGGGGGCGGAGTCTACCAATCCGCCCCCGGGAGGTGACGTAATCCTATCGACCGGTGTGCCTGCCCTATATACATCTGGTAGGCAACGGGCTCGGCGCCGCAGCTTGGAGCGCTGGCTAGCGTCGTTGGCGCTCGGCACCCGGCACTCGACCTCATCTCTGCGACACCGTCGCCGGCGCATCCGGCCCGAGCGGTACCTCGAGCTCACCGAGTGCGGCGGCAGCGCCCTTCGAGCGCGCAGTCAATCGCGCCAGGAGCGTACGCCCGGCCTCCGGTTCCGCGGCCACCCAGACGTGCGCCGGCTCCGCCCACCGCGCCCGGCTGTCGCGCGGCTTCTCCAAGTCCTTCACGGCTATGGCGCCAAAGCGCGGGTGGTGGTAGGCATCCTGATAGCTGTACTCGACGCCAGTCTCGGGGACGGCGTAGGCATCCACGACCACGACCCAGAGTCCAGGCGCCGGGTCGCGTAGCTCTACCAAGCCCCCCGCGCTCGTCCTGATGTCCTTCGCCTTCGGCAGGCAGGGGATCGGAGGCAACGCCGGCGACCTGTTCCCCATCTCCTTCTCTGGAAGCGGTTCCAAGGTCATGACCTTGCCCTTGGTCGTACAGTCGAGGAGGTAGAGGTCGAGGTCGGCGCCTGCCGCGCCGGAGATGCTCGCGCGCACCGACGTCGCCCCCTCAGGCACCACTATCTCATAGACGTGCTGTTCGCCCTTCGCGATCCTACGCGTCGTGCGGTAGGCGCTGGCGAGCGGCTCAGCGAAGAGAGCGGCCGGTGTCGCGCCGTGTCGATTGACGAGGGTGAGCGGGAGGTCGAACGAGGTGCCGGATCGTGCCGGTGCTGCGGGGCGGGCGTCGGCGCTCAGCTCGATCCCCAACAGCGTCGCGCTCACCTTGACCGGGGCGGGGCGTACCGGTCGCTCGCGATGCGGATCGTACTCGCGGGTCAAGTCCCGCATGGTGACGTTGAACTCCCAGACCCCCGGCTCCGGGTCGGCGATCGTGCAGGTCATGGGGTTCACACCGTAGGGACAGCTGAAGTACGACATCTCCCGCCCCGGCGAGACCACGTTCACCTGTATCCCACCCTTCACCTCGCTCGCCGCCGTGAACCGAATCGCCTTCGTCCCCTCCGGCACCTCGACGAAGAACGGCCGATCGCCCGGGCGCGGCACGATCAGTTCGGTCTCGACCGTGTAGTCCGTCGCCGTGGCGGGGCGGAGTGCACCGGCCACCGCGTTCAGCACGCGGTGCACGTACCCGGGGATCGATGGGTGCGTGAGCGAGAGGATCGCCGAGTTCGCGCCGTGGCTCCGCACCTCGATCTCCACCGGCACCTCGACCGGGCGGTTCAACGGCAGCGTCACGCTCGCCGGCGAACGGAAGGTACCGTCGTTCCCCTGCCAGGAGAGCTGGAAGGTCATCGGCTCCTTGGGACCGCTCTTGCGAATGAAGGTGATGCTGCGGGTGCCACGCTGCCCCACCGTCCACCCCTCCCGCTCGAAGAGCCCCACCCCCGTGTGCGGCTCCTGGAGGAGGTGGCTGAGCCGCGTCCGTACCGGCGCGCGCGTCTCGATCTCGATCGGCGTCCAGTCCTGCAACTTCTTTAGCAGTTCGTAAGCGGCCTCGACCTGGACGAGTCCATTCCCCTGCTCGTGCGCCTGCAGGTTGGCGATCTGGCGGGCGCTGCCGGTGAGCGCGGCCTTGAGACGCGCAGCGTCGTACTTCAGCCCGGTCTGCTTCGCCGCGCTGATCACGAGCGCCGCGGCACCCGCGGCCATCGGTGCGGCCGTCGAGGTCCCGCCATCCACGAAGTAACCGGGAGGGAGCTGGTAGAGCCCGCGGAAGGTACTCTCCGCCTTGCGATAGACGTAGCCGATGTCGACCGATATCTGCCCGCTCGGAGCGAGCAGGTCGGGCTTGAGCGCGCCATGCCCGCTCGGCCCGTGCGACATCCCGCCCCAGTGCATGTTGTCCTCGGTCTCGGGCTCGAAGCCCTTATGCATCAGATAGCTGTCACGGTGCTGATAACCACCGGCGCTGATCGCACCGGGTGCCAGACCATCCTCGGCCACGAAGCCGAAGGCCGACGGATTGTCCCCAGGCACGGTCAGCAGCTTCCCCGTCCGCTCGATCAACCGCTGCGCGATGATGCTGATCGGGTGACGAGCATCGGCGAGCGTGTATGGGACCGACGCGATCGCCACGCTCTGTTCGAGGACGACGATGTCCACCTCCGGGTGCTCGAAGGCGGCGATCAACCCCTCGATCAGACCGTGAGCCGGGCTGTAGCCATAGAAGACCGACACTATCCGCGCCCCAGGAGCGATCCCCCTCAGTCGACCGTTCGGCTCTTCGTTCCCCACCACATGCCCCATGATCTCAGTGGCGTGCTGATAGATACCGACGTTGATCGCGACGAACTCGTTCTTCCGGTCCGTCTGCACCGTGAAACCGACCGACTCGCGCACCCCGGTCTTGGGGTCGTCCTTCCCGAAGACGCCCCAGTCGCCGCGCACGCGATAGTCGGTCATCGGCTTCTCGTCGGTGAAGTCGAGGTCGCGGTCGGTGTCGACCCAGACATCGTTCGTCTTCTCGTCCCAGAGGATCCCGAACTTCCCGTCGTCGCCCCGCGGGTTACCGTTCCGGTCGAGGTCCTGCTCGAGGTAACTGGCGTTGAAAAAGCGCCGCTCGTCGAGGATCCCGATGCGGTAGACACCGTCGCCTGGTACGGTGAAGGTCTTGCCGGCGTGGACCACCTTCCCGCCATTCGCCACTACCCGCGTCTTCATCTCCACCCACTGCGGCGTGAACTCCGCCGTCTCCCGCGGGTCCGCGGTGATGATCATGTCGGCCAGCTTCGGCACCCGCTTCCCGTCCAGCGTGTACGCCGTCTGGAACTCGGGGAGGAGGAAGTCGAGATGCCCGTCCAGGAGCGCTATCGTCACCCCGCGTCCATCGAAGGTCGGGTTCTTCTTCTGGAACTCTTCACCATCGATGTCGCGAATCGCCCGGTAGGGTTGCGTCAGGGGACGGTCGCTCCAGCGCGGCGGCCAGTCGCCATCACCCTCCTGCACCTCACGCGCCTTCGGGTCTCCCTCGGTCCCGAACCGAAAGTCGAGTTCCCGCTCGGTCAAGTCGAGCGTGACCGATTCGATCCGCGCATGCTCTGCGAACTCGCTCGCCCGATCGATCGGGATCCGGACCCGCAAGTAGTCGACGCCGTCGTGCCGGTACCGGACCTCGCCTCCCAGGCGCTTCGCCTCCCGTGCGACGGCCGCCGCCCCGCCCTTCTTGGCGGCCACCAACATCGTCACTTCGGTCTCGCCCCGGGCCCGGGCGGAGGCGAGGAGCTCCCTCGCGTTCTTGAAAAGCTTTGACGGCTTCGGGTCGGGATCGAGGCGCACGGCGCCCAGAACCAGCGGGATCAGGACGACGACAACGCCCGACAACCACCCCAGTCCTGCACGTATTCTCATGCGAGTACACTCCCGGCTACGGATACGCGAAAGTCACGTCTCATCGAGCCCCCGCCCGCGTGTCTCGGGGTGACAACGGGTGCCCGGCAAAGCTGCTCGGTCGCCATATGGATCCCCCGCGCTCGCCGCTGTCCACCGGCCGTGAGGCGCGGGGGGCCACCGCTCAGCGCCTCGATACCATGGCCGCTCGCGCTGGAGCGCCGAGCGGGAACTCGAGTTCGCCGAGTACCACCGGCGATCCGTCAGGCCCCTTGTAGAGCCCCTTCCCTTTCATGACGAATCTTGCTTCCAGCGTGCGATTCGCCTCCGGCTCGGCCGTGGCCCAGACCATGGCTGGCACCGTCCAACTCTCCCCTGCCTTGCGTGCCCTCTCCACGTCGGACACCGCCGCCATCCCGAAGCGCGGATGGTGGTAAGCATCCCGGTAGGTGTACTCGACGCCACTCGCCGGAGCGGAGTAAGCATCCACCACTACCACCCACCGACCAGGCGCGGGGTCGCTCACCTCTACGTAGCCACCTGCCCGGGTCGTAGCATCCTTCGCGCGCGTACTACAACCTGGCGGCAGCACCTCCGGCGCCTTGTTGCCCCGCTCCTGCTCGGGTGCCGGGGGAAGCGGGGTCCGCTTCTCGGCCGTACAGTCGATGAGATATAGGTCGAGATCCGCGCCCTCAGCGGCCTCGATCCCTACTCGCACCGAGGTCGCTCCTTCGGGCACGTCGAGCTCGTAGACGTGCTGCTCGCCTCGAGCTATCGTGCGCTTCGTGCGAGAGACGCTCGCGAGCGGCTCGGGGACCAGAGCCGCGACGGTCTCGCCGAACTGGTTCGTGACGGATAGCCGGAAGTCGTGCGAGCCCCCCGCTCCGACATTCGACTTCAGCGACGCCGGCACATCGACTTCCGCTCCCAGGACCGTAGCACGCAGTGTCACCCGCGCCGGGGGTAGAGGACGCGCCAGCCGGGGGATGTAGTCCCACAGCATCTCGGAGATGTGCGCATTGATCGCCCAGACCCCCGGCTCTGGGTTCGGGATGATGCACGATTCGCCTGCCGAGATCCCCGGATACGAGCATGAGTAGGAGAACAACCGCCGCCCGGGCGAGACCACGGCCAGCGAGACCTTCCCACCCCCCTCTCGGTCGGCGGTGATACGCAGCGCCTTCGCCCCTCGGGGCACATTGACGAAGAGGGCACGATCACCAGGGATCGGCAGGGTCAACGCGGCCTCGACGGAATACCCGTTCTCCGCGGCCGGTCTGAGCGAACCGACCACCGTGAAGAGCACGCGGTGCGCATAGCCCGGGATGGACGGGTGCGTGAGGGAGAGGATCGCCGAGTGTGTGCCAGGGCTTTCCACCACGACGTCGACCGGCACCTCGACCGGGCGGTTCAGCGGCAGCGTCACGCTGGAGACCGAACGGAAGGTACCGTCGTTACCCTGCCAGCTCAGCTGGAAGGTCATCGGCTCCTTCGAACCACTCCTGCGGGTGAGGGTGAGCGTACGGGTACCACGCTGCCCGACCGTCCACCCCTCCAGTTCGAAGAGACCGACGCCGGTGTGCGGCTCGCTCAACAGGTGGCTGATCCCCGTGCGCACCGGCGCCCGGCTCTCGATCACGACCGGCGTCCAGTCCTGCAGCTTCTTCAACAACTCGTAGGCCGCCTCCACCTGGACGAGCCCGTTCCCCTGTTCGTAGGCGAGTAGGTTGGGGATCTGGCGCGCGCTCCCGACCAGCGCCGCCTTGAGCCGGGGAGCGTCGTATTTCAGCCCCGTCTGCTTCGCCGCGCTGATCACGAGCGCCGCCGCCCCGGCCATCATCGGCGCCGCCGTCGACGTACCGCCATCCATCGAGTAGCCCGGGGGGAGCGAGTAGAGCCCGAGCTTCTCCTGCATCTCCGCCCGCCAGAGATAGCCGATCTCGGTGCCGATCTGCCCACTCGGCGCCAGCAGGTCGGGCTTGATCCCCCCGATCCCGCTCGGACCGTGCGACGCCCCGCCCCAGTGCATGTTGTCCGCGGCCTCGGGCTCGAAGCCCATGTTCGCTACATAGCTGTCCCGGTGTTGGTACCCACCCGCGCTGATCGCCCCCGGCGCCAACCCATCCTCGGCCACGAGCGCGAAGGCGGGCGTGTTGCTCCCGGGGACTGTCAACAGCTTGCCGGTCTGTTCGATCAGCCGTTGCGCGATGATGCTGATCGGATGGCGGCCATCCGCCAACGCATATGGGGACGAGGCGATCCCGCTGTGCTGCTCCAGGACGACGATGTCCACGAGCGGATGGCGGAACGCAATTATCAGTGCCTCGATCAAGGAGTGCGTCATACTGCTATAGTTGATCGAGACGATCCGGGCGCCCGGGGCCACCCCCCGGATCCTCCCATTCGGCTCCTCGTTCCCCACCACGTGGCCCATGATCCCGGTCGCGTGCTGATAGATCCCGATGTTGACCGAGACGAACTTGTTCTTCTTATCCGTCTGTACCGTGAAACCGATCGACTCGCGGACCGGTGTCTTCGGATCGTCTTTCCCGAAGACACCCCAGTCGCCGCGCACGATGTAGTCGGTCATCGGCTTCTCGTCGGTGAAGTCGAGGTCGCGGTCGGTGTCGACCCAAACATCGTTCATCTTCTCGTCCCAGAGGATCCCGAACTTCCCGTCGTCACCCCGCGGGTTCCCGTTCCGGTCCACATCCTGGTCCAAGTACGCACCGTTCTCGGGGTCGTTGAAGCGCCGCTCGTCGAAGAACCCGACGCGGAAACTACCGTCGTACGGCGCCCTGAAGGTCTTGCCGCCGAACGTGATCCGCCCCCCCTGCGCCACCGCCTCCGCACGCATGTCCACCCACTGTGGCGTCCACTCGGCATCCGTCAGCGGATCGGTCGGGTTGATCATGTCCGCCAGCTTGGGCACCCGCTTCCCGTCCAGCGTGTACGCCGTCTGGAACTCGGGGAGGAGGAAGTCGAGGTGACCGTCCAGGAGCGCTATCGTCACCCCGCGCCCATCGAAGGTCGGGTTCTTCTTTTGGAACCCCTCTCCGTCGATGTCGCGGATCGCCCGGTAGGGGTGCGTGAGCGGGCGGATGCTCCCGCGCGGCGGCCAGGTCGTGTCCAGCGGCATCGGCGAGTGAGCGCTCTTCGGCTGCGCCACGTCGGCCATCACCCCTACGCCTGCCGCGGCAGTAGGCATCTCCGGCCTGAGCCTTCTGAACCTGTTGCTCACGAAGTCCGCCGTCGCCGACTCGATCTTCGCGTGCTCCGCCAGCTCTTCTACCCGATCCAACGGCACATCCACGCGCAGGTAGTCGACGGCGTCGTCACGGTATCGCACCGTCCCACCCAGCCGCGCCACCTCCCGCGCCACCGCGCCGGCCCCACCCTTCCGGGCCGCGATGACCAGCGTCACCTCCCTGTGCCCCTGCGCACGCGCCAACGCGAGGATCTGCCGCGCGTCCTTGTAGAGACGCGATGGGCGCGGGTCGGTATCGAGCTGCACGCTCCCCAACCCCAACGGAAGCATCGAACAGAGGACGATGAGATTTCGAATCGCTGATCGTTTCATGTAGACCGTTCCTGGATTGGTCGACAGACGTATACAGGTCGATGTCCCGCACGGACCGCACGCCCACTCGCGTCCCTACGCCCTTACCACGTTTCCCGGCGGCGATCACTACCAATGCAGACGAAAAAGCCGGGGCCGACGGTCGCCAATCTGCCGTCTGCCCCGGCTCGCACCATCTCGACTGATACCGAATTCGGCTGTTCCATACCTGTAGCGTGGGCGGGGTGTGCTCCCCTGTAGCGGAGTTGCGCAGGAGGGAGCGGCTATCCAGACATCGTTCCAGCACAGCACCACCCTGAATCCCGAATGCCGAATCCCTAATCCCGTACCTACGCTCCAGGCACGAAACAACCGGATTCGGTATGAATCAACGACTCCCCGGCTGATTGGCCCTGATACTCACCGGCGCCGGTGGCGCGAATCGCCGCCGCTCCTCCTCGGTCTGCCAGAAGAAACGCGGCGGCTCCCACCGCTCCGGCCAGACCCGCGCGAGTGATTCCCCATCATAGACGGCGCCGTTCTTGACCACGAAACGGATCTTCGCCGTGTTCCTGATATCTTCGAGCGGGTTGGCGTCGAGGACGAGGAAATCGGCGAGCATACCGGGCCCGAGCGAGCCGAGCTCGTGCTCGAGACCGAGCTTGACCGCACCGGTGTACGTCGCCGCACGGATCGTCTCCAGCGGGGTGAGCCCACCATCCGCCAAGGTCCACAGCTCCCAATGCGTCCCGAGCCCCTGGCGCTCGCCGTGAGCCCCGACATCGACCCGCCCCCCCGCGCGTATGATCGAGGCGGCATCCCTGGCTTGCGTGAAAAAGTGCCGGTCCTCCTCCGGGATGAACTTCCACCGTCGCCACCGGACGAGTGTGCTCGAAGGGGAGAAGCGACGCAGCTTCGCATCGTCGTGGACGTTCGAGACGCTGTAGTAGTACTCGTCCGCGGACGGTCCGCCGTACGCCACCATCAGTGTCGGCGTGTAATGCGTGCCGGTCCGGGCGAAGAGTTCGATTATGTCCCTATGGACCGGCGTGATCGGGAGACTGTGCTCGAAGGCGGTGTAACCATCCAAGACGAGTGTGAGATCCAACGCGAGATCGCTCCCACCCTCGGCGGTTATCCGCACCCCCTCCTCCCGCGCGGCCTGTAGCACCCACTGCCTCTGTTCGCGTCGTGGTTGCATGTACTGCTTGATCATGATCGCGCCGTAGTCCTTGTGACGCCGCACGGCCCGCCGCGCGTCCTCGATCCCTTCGATCGGAACGTAGGATGGATGCTCGACATCGCCGAGGAAGACATCGCCGGTCGAATAGATACGCGGACCGAGCGTCGCGCCCGCCTCCACCAACTCGGCCTGCGCGAATACGTCCAAGTTGTGAGCCGAGGGGTCGAAGGAGGTGGTGATGCCGTAGGCGAGCGCCGCCGCATACTCCCAGCGCTGTTCGGGGAAGTATTCCGGGGCCCGGTACTCGAGGTGCGAGTGCGTGTCGATCAACCCAGGTATGATCGTCTTCCCACGAGCCTGCACGACGGTCGCATCGGTGGGGATCGATACACGGTCCGCCGGGCCGACGTCGACTATCCGATTGCCGTCCACGACGATCGTGCCTCGCTCGATCACCTCGTCCCCCCTCATCGTCACGATCCGGGCATCCACGAAGGCGACCTTCCCCTTGGGGAGATCGCGCGGCACCGTGAGCCGGATCTCGGCGGTGAGCCGCGCGGAATCGGCGTCGAGCCGGCGGGTATAGAGCTGGTTCGTGAACGCCCACGCCAGGGTTTCGGGGTCCAACCAGGTCACGTACGAGGCACCCTCGGAGCTGATCCGCTGGACCGGGAGCGCAGGGTTCCTCAGGTCGAGCTGGAACGGCTCGATCCCGGCGGGCGGCAGGGGGAGGACGTAGACGTCGTCCCGGCGGATGACGGCCAGGCGCCTACCATCCGGGGATGGGACGATCTCGTCCGCGGCATTGAAGGTCAGGTGGACTCGCCGGTCATGGCCATCCACGTCGACCGAAACCAGAGTGTCGGCGGTGACCGCATGCACCGTGAAGAAGAGACGGCGTCCATCCGCGCTGTAGGTCAGCTGCGGATAGCGGCGCAGGGCGAAGGCCGTCGGGGGATAGTAGGCGACGTGGCGCGCCTCGCCCCCTCGCGCGCTCACGGCCATGATCTCCCAGAACTCGTCGTCGTCCGGCTGCGCCTGCCGCAGCTCCGAACCCGCCCCACGCACGAACGCGACCTCAGAGCCATCGGGCGACCACGTGGGGCTCGCATACCGACCAGGGATCGTCGTGAGCCGACGTGGGATACCGCCGTTCACGGGCACCACCATGACATGGCCGTAGGCGCTGTCCGACCAGGCGACGTACGCCACGCTCTTCCCATCGGGGGAAAGCGCCGGGGCGTACTCCCGCCAGCTGTCCGACGTCAGCCGGCGCGGCTTACCATCGGGGAGATCCACCGCCCAGACCTTCCCGACCGCGCTGAATACGGCGCGCTTGCCATCCTTCGAGAAGTTGAGCCAGCGTAGGAGGCGCACCTGGAGGTCGCCGTCGTCCACGCGGTTGGCCACCCGTACCGGCGTCTCCGGGACCTCGAGCGCGATGCGGGCGCGGAAGGGGATGACCCGCGACTCGCCACTCCCGACCTCCACCCGGTGTATCTTGCCGTCACGCAAGATCAGGATCGCCCGTGAATCGGGGGTGAAGGTATAGTGCGGGAGGATGTCCCAAACGCCGAACCCCTCGGAATCGTCTCGGGTAATAGGGGCGAAGAGCTCGCGCTCGGCGCCGGTACGCAGGTCGCGCAGGCGGAGCGTCGTGATCCCATCACGCCTACGGCCAAACGCCAACCAGCGGCCATCGGGGGAGAGCTTGGGACGGAACGACGCCAGACGCCCCGATGTGATCTTGGTCACCGCCCCCGTCTGCAGATCGAGTCGGTGGATCTGCGCCTCCGATAGCTGCAGCGACGCTGTGGTATAATAAAGGTAGCGCCCATCACGCGAAGGTTCGATCCCGCTGTGCCGGCCAGGGGGGATGGACAGCGCGAAACCGGTCCCGCCATCCTTGTGGTACGCCCACACCTTCCACGATACGCCTTGCGACCGCTGGACTACCAGGATGTACTCGCCGTCCGGGGTCCAGGCAGGGGAGATGATCCCGTCTCCTCGCAACTTCGAGAGCTGGCGCAGGTTGGTCCCATCCGCATTCATGACCCAGAGGTTCCACCCACCATCGCGATCGCTGATGAAGGCGATCTGCTTCCCGTCGGGCGAGTAGCGCGGCTGGTACTCGAACGCCCGTCCGCCGAGCAACAACCTCGCCTCCCCACCCTCGGCCGGCACGGTGTAGATCTCCCCGAGCAAGTCGAAGACGATCGTCCGCCCATCAGGCGAGACGTCCACCCCTATCCAGGTCCCTTCGTCGGTCTCGTACGAGACCGTCCGCATCGGACCGAGATCCGGGGCCGACTTCTGCGGCACGGCCCCCGGCGGCTCCACCTTCTCTGACTGCTGCGCCACGAGCGGCCCCGACAGCACCAATCCGAATGCGATCAGCGCCAACATCCATCTGAGTTGCCTACCCATAGTGAGGCACTCCCAATTTGTTATTGAATTGCAGTGGGATCGCGCCGACCCGGCGGCCAAGGGAGCAGCTCGGCGCCCGCAGCGCGCCAGGTCGGTACCATCGAAAGGGCAGGCTCCAGGGGGGCAGGCTGGCGCCCGCCCCCTGGAGCGACATCAGGTCATCAGTAGGTGAAGCGCAGCCCGAAGAGGATCGAGCGCGGCTTGTCGGTGGTGGTGTTGTCTCGCTCCTTACCCACGTTGTTGGTCAGATTGTCGCCGAGTAGATAGGCTTGCACCCGGGGCGTGACCGAGAACGACGTGTTGAGCGAGAACTTGGTCACCCCATCGTAATCCATCCAATAATCTCGCATCGAGCCGCGGTACGGGTCGCCGCCGAAGTAGTAGCCGTACAGAGCGAGCCAGTCGTAGTTCTTCCACGGCCCCACATGCGTGGCGGTGAGAGCCAGCGCACCCCGCGAGAACGAGTACGTCAACGTGAGCGCACCGTTGTACTTGGGGACCTCCAGCATCTTGTCACCGATCTGGATGTCACCCGTATAGCTGGGGGAGCGCTTGTGCATGACACTCTTGGTCGTGGCGAACGTCCCCTTCAGCGTCACGGGCCAGGGCCGCAGGTACAGCTCGCCTTCCATCTCCCACCCACTGTTGGCGATCTCACCTATGTTCTGCATCTGGTAGAGCGTCACGTTCAACGGGTCGGACCCGTCCATCCTGACGCTCTCGATCAGCCCCTTGGCCATCTGGTCGTAGTAGGTGACGGCCAGCTTGCCACGGTCCCGGAACTGGAACTCGAGCCCCACATCGTACCCCACCACCTCCTCCGGGCCGATACTCGGATTGGGCAGGATACGGTACCCAGCGCCAACCGACCCGATCTTGTCCGTCTCTGCCGGGAGCTTGATCCCTTTCCCCCACGCCGCCCGCGCCTTCATCTCCACCCCCTCGAGCCCAAAGGAGTAGGCGAGCCCCACGCGCGGGGAAAAGGCGTTGCCATATTCGTCGCCGAGGTTGTCACTGACATCCATGCGGACACCGGTGGTCAGGAAGAGCCGGTCCCGGAGGCCAAAGGTGCCCTGGACGAAGTACCCTGAATAATCTTCGCGTTCGTGATAGAGACTCGCGCTGTCACCAGGGTTCGACCCCCAGGGCGAGAGCGCGCGCTCCGTATAGAACCCAGACGACCGCCGCTCGGTGTAATCCGCACCGGCGATGAGCGTCGTCGCGAGTCCCTGGGCGATGTCGAACTGCAGCGAGGTGTTGTAGCGCACGGTGACGCGCTCACCCGGAGATGTCCCGATCGTATAGAACGTATCTGCAGGTGTCGTCAGACGCCTCGCGTAAGTGTAGTATTCGAAGTGGCTCGATTCGTGGCCGACCGTGAAGTTGTGTACCCAGTACGACGTGGCCGTATAATTCAGGTCAAGACCGATCCCCTTCTGGTGGATGTAGTCCTGCTCCAAGCGCGGCTTCGAATAGAACTCGAAGCCCTGGTCACGCAGGATCGGATTCAACGGCCAACCGAAGTCCTTCCTGTACCAACGTCCGGAGAGGGTCGCCTGCAGCGGGCCCTGACTTATCTTGAGTGACCCGAAGATACTTCCGTTCTTCGTGTCCGACCCCGGTACGTACTCGCCGTGCCAGGTATAGCTACCACCGAAGTTGTACGAGAAATCCTCGCCCCCACCCGAGATGGAGACCGTGTTGTCGGTCTGCATCACGGCATCGCCATTGTTCCAATGGCCGTCGATCATCCCCAAAGCGGTCTTGACGTGCAGCGTCGGGCGTGCCGTGGGCTGGCCCTTCTTGGTGAAGATCTGCATCACGCCGCCGCTCGCCCCGGCTCCGTAGATCGTCGTAGCCTGCGGGCCGCGCAGGATCTCGATACGCTCGATACTCGACGGGTCGATCGTGGCGATATAGAGCGGATCGGTCACCTCCACCCCATCCACGTACGTCTTGATGTAGTCGAAGTTGAGCGAGTTCTTCCCGCGCATCGTGACCGAAGCGTAGTAATTGTACGGGCCTTGCTCGAAGGTCGTGGCCCCCGCCACCACGCCGCGGAAGAGCTGGTCCGGGCGCTGGATCGCCAGTCGATCGATCTCCTGGGAGTTCACCACGGTGATGGGCGAGGAGTATGCGCGTACCTTGGTCTCCACCCCCGCCCCCGTCACCACCAACTCGTCCAGCGCGATCGCCTCACGCTCCAGCACGAACGACGCCTCCACCGAGCCCCCATCCACCACGGAGACCTCCAGCGTCTTGCGCGCATACCCCAGCATCACCGCCACGACCGTGTGCCTACCCGCGGGGACTCCGGTGATCCGGTAACCACCGCCGGTCGTCGTCGTCGCGCCGAGCTTCGTCCCCTCCACCATCACGCTCACCCCGGAGATCCCCTGGCCCGTGGTGGCATCGGTCACCCGCCCGGTAATGATCCCCGTCGCCTTCTTCCGCACCTCCCGCTCGACCGGCTTCAGGACCAGATCCAACCACTCACCGAGCCGCTCCAATACGAACGACGACGTCCCGGCCGATGCCACCACCACCGTCGGTTCCACCCTCCTCGTGACCTGCACCGGCACGATCACGATCTCCGACTCGATAACCTCGTAGCGGAGCGGCGTCCCCCGGAGCAGCTGCTGCAGCGCCTCCTCTACCGTCTTGTCCTTGCAGGCGCAGCTCACCACCCGTTCCGGCACCCGGCTCGGGCTGAAGAGCAAATTGACGCCGGATCGGAGATGCAGCTCTTCCAGCGCGTCGGAGAGCGACGTCCTCTCCACGTCCAATGCAGCGCGACGCCGCAGCGGCGAATGCTCGGCGGCGGTATCGGTGCCGGTGCGGGCGAACCTCACGCCGTCGGCCATCGGAGTACTCTGCCGGGCCTGCGCAACGTCCGCGGCACCGTAGGCCAGTACGGCAGCCAGCGCCAGTCGAACCACGTTAGGTCTCATAGCTACCTCAATGGATTGGGTTCTAATACGACCTGCTTCTCGCTCAACTCACAACGGGCACTGACCGCCAGGCAGACCCGGGTCAGGATATCGTCGACGGAGTCGCTGTTCGACCACCCCGTCACCGTCTCCCGCGCGAGCGCCGGATCCGTGATCCTGACCTCGACCCCGAAGCGGCGCTCGAGCTCCCGCGCCACCTCCGACAACGGCGTCTCCTGGAAGACGATGAAGGTGTCCAGCCAAGTGAGCAGCCCCTGCACATCGGCGACCTCCGCCTTGCGCGGCACCTCGTCCCGGCGCACCACGCTCAGCTCGTTCGCACCCAGCTGCACCTCACCGGCCGACGTCGCCAGCACGACCTGCCCCTCGACCACGACCACCCTCGTCTCCTCGCCTCGCGCCTCTACGTCGAAACGCGTCCCCAGGACCCGCGTCTCGCCCGACGCCGTCTGCACGACGAACGGCGCACGCTTGTCCTCCGCCACCGCGAAGAAGGCCCGCCCGTCGAGCCGCACCTCGCGCCGGTCCGCGCGCGGCGACTCCACCCGGAGCCGGCTGTTCGGCGCGAGCCGGACCACGCTCCCGTCACCCAGCGTCACCATCGCCGTCTCGGTGTGGCCGGTGATGTACTCGGCGGCGGTGAGGGCCAGCCCCCCACCCTTCATCGGTTGCGACGGCCACGTCAGGAAGATCCCGAGCAGCAGCACCGCCGCGACCGCGCCCCCGGCCAACCCGAAGCCGACCCACCGCGGCCGCTCGGGATCGCGGCGCACCCGCCGCGCCCGCACCGGCAACTCGATCACCTTCGGATCCTGCGCACGTCCGGCCCCGATCAACGCCTCGACCGGGGGAGGTGCCGCGCGCTCGCGGGTAGAGTAAGCCCGCGCGGCCGCGCCCAACATCGTCGCCAGCCGCTCGAAATACGCCCGATGCTCAGGCGACTCCGCCAGCCAACGCTGCAGCCCGTCCATTTCCTCCAGGGTGGCCTGCCCTTTCAGGAAGCGGAAAATCACTTCGTCGAGCTGGGAAACATCCATCTGATCCATTCACTCCATACAGGTATGCGACGCCGCGTCCGGCATCACCACGTGGCGCCCGGAGCACCGCTCCGGCTGGTACTCGAACGAACTACGTTTCTCGGAGGGGATATCTACCAATGCGGGCCGTCACTCCCGGAGAACTGGCGAGACTCGCCCGGAAGGACGGAAAACAGAAAGGAGCCGCCGGCGATGCCAGCGGCCCCGGTATCGGCACCGAATCGATCAGGCTCCAGCTGGACCGATAGCGCCGCGCGCGACCGGAAGCACGGCGCGCACGACCACTACCCGGCGGCTGCGCGACGCGCGGCGCGCCTCACGCCCCGACCTCGCCCACCACCGCGTCCCCCCCACCCAACCGCCTCCCCAACCGCCGCCGTAGGTCCCGCAACGCCAGAGACATGTGATTGGCCACAGTCTGCGGCGAGAGATCCAGCAGCTCCGCGATCTCCCGATAGGTGAAATCCTGCAGGTGCGCCAGGACGAAGATCTCCCGCCGCCGCTCCGGGAGCGAGGCGATCGCACGCTCCAACTCCGCCGCCAGCTCGGTCTCCTCGAAAACCGAATCCGGCAGCCGCGGCGTCCACCGCAGCTCCCCGCTCCAACGCATTCGCCACCGCTCCCAGACCCTCGACCGGCGATGCGCGTCGATGATGCGGTTGCGGACCGCACGGAAGAGATACAGACGCACCGGACAGTCGCTGCGCCACTCCTCCCGCCGTTCCCAGAGCCGCGCAAAGACATCCTGTACCGCGTCCTTCGCTGCATCCCGGTCCAGCGTCAGACTCTCGGCGTATCCCAACAGATCGTCCCAGTAGAGGTGCAGTAGCCGCTCGAATGCCCCCGTATCCCCCTGCCGGATACGCCGCACGAGCTCCTCTTCGGTTCGAAGGTCACCCTGAAGGTCGATCCCTGCCAACGGCTGTTGTGCCATCACCTGTCTCCAGGAAGGCGAGTGACAGAGTCCAGCTGCGACCGCACCCGGCGCTCGGGGGCTCCCCGGTTCCCGCCGGTTCAGGCGCTTCCATATCCTGGGCACCGAGCAGAACGGACCGTCCGCAACCCGTACCAGGGTCCGCGCACCAATACGGTCGTGGCTGCTGCATCGGGTCGTGCCGGCGAAGGGTCACACACGATCGGCGACGCCACACGCGGCGAATCCGCCGCCGCACGACGTCGCCTACGATGGCCAGCACTCACCGCCGACCAGCCCGCTGTTACCGAAGCTGTTTACTGCTTATGAAAAGGCGGGCGCCCCAGCAGACGTAGCGAGGTCCCGCGCGAATTTTCAGAAGGGTTACCTTTCATACATACGCGCACCGGCGCACCGGTGTCAAGAATCTTCTCCACCCCCACCACCCCGCTTCTCGTCCCCCAGCTGATGATGCACTCCACCGGTTGACCCACCCCCCAAAGATCGATACACTTCCCGCCAGAGCCATCTCGACGGCTCTGGAAGCGATTTCTCTCAGTAGGAGGCGTTACCGTGCAGTTGCAAGTCAGCAAGCAGGCACCTGATTTCGAGGTTGATGCATATATCCGGGGAAAGGCCGAGCCGCAGCGTGTCACCCTCTCGCAGTTCCGCGGCCAGTGGGTCGTCCTCTTCTTCTATCCCCGCGACTTCACCTTCGTCTGCCCGACGGAGATCCAGGAGTTCGCCGAGCTGCACGAGGAGTTCACCGCGGAGAAGGCGGTCGTCCTCGGCGCCAGCACCGACAGCTACTTCAGCCACAAGGCCTGGTTCGAGACCGACGAGCGCCTGCTCGGCGTGAACTTCCCGGTCCTGGCCGACACCTCGCAGAAGATCGCCCGTGACTACGGGATCCTCCTCGAGGATGGCACCGCCCTGCGCGGCACCTTCATCATCGACCCGGACGGCGTGCTGCGCCACATCCAGGTCAACGACCTCGACGTCGGCCGCAACACCCGCGAGACGCTCCGTCTCCTGCGCGCCTTCCGCACCGGCGAGCTCTGCCCGTCGAGCTGGAACCCGGGTGAGGCGACCCTCTCGGTGAAGATCCCGGTGGAGGTCTGATGGGCGCGAACGGTAACGGCGCCGCGCTGACCCAGGTCACCGACGCCAACATCCGCGAGCTCCTCGCGGCGCCGCGCGCGGTGCTGATCATCGGGAAGTCGGACTGCGGCCACTGTATCTCCTACGAGAAGGAGATCCTGGCGCTGCAGGCGCAGGGCGCCCTGGACGACGTCGCCATCGGCAAGCTCCTCCTCGACGCGCCGGGCTCCCCGCGCTTCAAGAAGGAGAACCCGTGGCTCGGCTCCCTCAAGGCGCTCCCGCACACGCTGGTCTTCCTCGCCGGCGAGCACGTGGAGAACTTCGCCGCCTCCAAGGGGGCCTACCTGGCGGAGCGCCTCGAGGCGCTGACCACCGCCCGCGCGGGGTGAAGCGAGACGCGGGGAGGTAGACGACGCCGGCGAGGTAGCCCCGCACGGCGTCGCCTACCTCCAGGTACGATATACGGCCCGGCGCTGGATGACTCCGGCGCCGGGCCGTTCTCTCCGACATCCTCCGCAACTTCGGCCCGTTGGGCGCTGTCTCCGCCCGACACGGCACGGCCGGCGAGCCGACCCGGGTCTGCTACGCGCCGGCCACCCCCTCCGCGTACCGCATCACCCCCCGCACCCCGCCGCGGAACGAGTACGCCTCGACCCCCTCGCGCTGCAGCCGCTCGGCGAGGTGCGCCGTCTGCGTCCCGTGCGCGCAGTAGAGCACGTACTTCTTCTCCTTGTCGAGCCGCCGCGCCTCCGCCAGGAGCTCCCACTCGTCGCGCCGCTCTGCGCCGGGGAAGTGCCACGCCCGGTACTGCGCCTCCGGCCGGCAGTCGAAGACGATGGCGTCGTCTGGGATCGAATCCGTGAAGATGTAGGGCGCCACCAGGTCCATCGGCGATAGACGACGCAGATCGAGCACCCGCCGTCCCGCGACCGCCCGTTCGACCACCCCCGGCGCCAACTTCGCCTCCTCCGCCGCCACCCGCGCCTCCTCCGCCGCCGTAGCCGGCTTCCCGGGTGCGATCGCGCAGTACTCCCGGACCTGCTCCGAGATCACCGCCGTCCCGATCTGCCGCGCCCGCGCCACGATCTCATCCTTGTCGAACCCCAGCAGCGGCCGCAGCACCGGGACCGACGCCGCCGGCTCCAGCGCGCAGAGGTTCGTCAGCGTCTGTGACGAGACCTGACCGAGCGCCTCCCCCGTCACCAGCGCCTCCGCCCCGATCTCCCGCGCCACCGCCGACCCCACCCGGTACATCATCCGCTTCAGCACCAGCTGCCAGTAGGTCTGCCGCGTCTTCCCTCGGATCTCGTCCAGCACCTCCCCGAAATCGACCACGTGCAGCCGCGGCCGCGTCCCGAACGACCACCCGTCCGCCAGCGTCTTCGCCACCTGCACCACCGCTCGCTCGTACGCATCGCCGCCGAGGTTGCAGAAGACATAGTCGAGCGCGACCCCGCGCTTGAGCACCAGCCACGCCGCGACCGCGGAGTCGTACCCACCCGAGAGGAGGACGAGCGCCCGCCCCCCGACCCCGACCGGGAACCCACCGACCGCATCCGTCTCCTCGGTGAAGAGCCAGGCGTCCTCCCCCCGGACCTCCACCCGCACCGTGACCTCCGGCGTGGTCAGATCGACCTTCCCCACCTCCGCCAGCGCCGCGCCGAGCCGCATCTCGATATCCTTCGACCCGAAGGTATGCGTCCCCGACCGCCGCGCCCGCACCGCGAAGCGCCGGCCCGCCACCCGGTCCCGGAAGAGCGACGTCCCCACCGCCACGATCTCCTCCAGCACCGCCGGTACCTCCGCCTCCACCACCGAGAGCGAGTTCACCCCGAAGACCCGCGCCAGCGCCGGCACCGCCCGCGCCGGCTCTGCCCGTACCAGCAGCCGGCTCCAGTCCGGCGTGATCGTGTAGCTACCACCCGTCCCGTCCAGCGCATCCCTCAGGTTCTGCTCCAGACGACGCAGGAATCCGCTGCGGGTCCGACGCGACTTGATCGCGATCTCGCCGGCCAACCTCACGATTATGAGTCGTGTGGACGACATCCCTCTTACTTACCTCGACGCCTCGATCCATCTGCGCCTCGCACCCCGGCGAGGCTGGGCCGCAATGAATATAACATCTTCTGGTACCCGCTCGGCCGGATCGGTTCACCTGCCGCTCCGCCGATGCCGGACCCTCTGGCCTCTGACCGATGCTCCCCCGGGACGGAACACGACCGCCACGCCCTCCTCCCCCGCCCGCTCGCTTGCGCCCGTCCGCCTCGCCGACCACTATCCTAGCAGGAATTCAACTGCAACCGGGAGTAGTACCATGAATAGAATCGAGGGGAAGCTTGCACTCATCACCGGCGCATCGTCCGGCATCGGCGAGGCCTGCGCACGGGCGCTGGCGTCGTACGGCGCCGACTTGATCCTGCTCGCCCGCCGGCAGGAGCGCTTGGATGCGCTACGCGCCCAGCTCGAAGAGACGTACGGCGTGAAGGTCCGGACCGCCGCCCTCGACGTCCGCGACCGCGCCGCGATCCTCGCCTTCGCCGAGGAGCTCGCCGCAGACGACGTCGTCCCCGAGATCCTCGTCAACAACGCCGGCCTCTCCCGCGGCCTCGACCCGATCCACGAGGGGAGCTTCGACGACTGGGACGAGATGATCGACACCAACATCAAGGGGCTCCTCAACGTCACCCGTGCCTTCCTCCCCCACATGGTCCGCCGCGACCGCGGCCACGTCGTCAACCTCGGCAGCATCGCCGGGCACATCGTCTACCCGAACGGCAACGTCTACAACGCCACCAAGTTCGCGGTCAGCGCGCTCAACCAGGCCATGAACATCGACCTCGTCGGCACCTCGATCCGCGTCTCGAGCATCGACCCGGGCGCCGTCGAGACCGAGTTCTCCCTGGTCCGCTTCCACGGGGATGCCGAGCGCGCCGCCGCCGTCTACCAGGGCTTCACCCCCCTCACCCCCGAAGACATCGCCGACGCGGTCTGCTACGTGGTCAACGCCCCGCCACACGTCAACATCCAGCAGATGGTGATCATGCCGACCGCGCAGCGGAGCCCATATGTCCATTTCAGGAAGTAACAACCCCGGGATGGTACGCCGCGGGAAGTCGGCGGGCAGGTGGTAGGCGCCGGGGGTGGCTGCAGGGAAGCGAGCGGTAGCGCCGCCGCAGCCACCCCCCCCGGCGAGTGGGCCGGCTAGTTCTGCCGATATCTCCTACTCGCCTCGTCCAACACCCTGCGTTCGTCGGGCGAGAGGCTCGCGAGCCCGGACTCGCTGATCTTGTCCAGCACCCGGTCCACCTCGTCCAGGAGCCGCTCCTCGTCCCTACGACGCAGGCGCCGGGGCTCTACCGGGATGGTCGACCTCGCCCCGCCGTCGTTCTTGGCGCCGGAGATGACCGAGAAGCGCGACCGCGGCAGAGACTTCTTCAAACGCCGCAGCCGCGCGCTGACCGAGTCGAAGAGCTTCAGATAGAGGAACCCCGCCACGAACCCGCCCAGGTGCGCGAAGTGCGCCGTACCGTCCTGGACGCCGGAGACACCGCTCAGGAGCGAGATCCCGGCTAGCCCAGCCACCAACCACTTCGCCTTGACCGGGAAGATCCCGAAGATGTAGACCGGCGCGTCGGGCCAGTTCATGGCAAAGGCGAGCATGATCCCGTAGACCGCCGCCGACGCCCCCACCACCGTGCCGTGGTACGCGAAGACGAACGAGAACGCCGCCCCACCGAGCACGGAAATCAGATAGAAGCGCAGGAACTCCCGCCCCCCCCAGCGCGCCTCCAACGGCGAGCCGAAGAAGAAGAGCGCGAGCATGTTGAACGCCAGATGCCAGAACCCGCCGTGGACGAAGCCGTAGGTGAGGATCGTCCACGGCCGGTTCAGCACCAGGCTCGGATCGAGCGCCAAGTACCGCCCGACCACCGGTTGCAGCCAGCACAGGAAGAAGACGGCTACATTCGCTATCAGCAGCCGCTTCACCCAGGTCGTGAGACCCCAACCGAAGCCGTAAGAACCATGGAACGCCATGTGTTCTTCTACCCCCGCCGCCGACGGCGGTGTTCCTCCAGCGCCAGGAGCGCGATCTCCTCGCACACCCGCGGGAACGAGAGCCCCGCCGCGCGCGCCCCCTTCGGGAAGAGGCTAGCCGCGGTCAACCCCGGCGCGGTGTTCGCCTCGAGACACCAGAAGCCCCCCTCCTCGTCCAGCCGGAAGTCGATCCGGCTGTAATTACTGAGCTTCAGCGCCCGATGCGCCGCCAACGCCAACTCCTGCACGGTCCGGGCCTGATCCGGGGTCAGATCACAGGGGAAGATCTCCTCGGCCATCCCAGGCTGATACTTGCACTCGTAGTCGAAGACCTCCTTCTTCGGGATGATCTCGCCGGCCGGCAGAGCCCGCTCCCCCAGTACCGGGACGGTGATCTCGCGCCCCGGGATGTACTTCTCGACCATCACCTCGTCGTCGTAGCGGGAGGCGAGCTCGACCGCGGCCTCGTAGTCCTCCGGGCGCCGCACCACCGTCAGCCCCACGCTCGACCCCTGCTTGCTCGGCTTGACGACGGCGGGCCACCCCAGCGTCGCCTCGACCTCCTCCCGGCTCACCGGCGCCATCAGCCAATCCGGGGTCGGCACACCGGCGTACCTGAAGAGCCGCTTCGCGACATCCTTGTCCATCGCGACCGCGCTCGCCAGCGGCCCGCTCCCCGTGTAGGGCACGCCGACCATCTCCAGCAGCGCCTGCAGGCTCCCCCCCTCGCCGTCCCCGCCGTGCAGCGCCAGGAAGAGCAGATCTACCCCCTCCAGCTCCGGCGCCCGCAGAATCGCGATCGGATCGCGGGAGCGCAGCCGATACAGCTCCTCCAACTCCGGCGGTACCGGCGCCACCCCGGCTTCGAGGAGCCGCTCCTCGTCCTCCGGGCCGAGCACCCCGGTCGCCGTGTCGCAGGCGACGACCTCGTGACCCGCCTCCCGTAGCGCGCGCACCACCTGCGCCCCGCTCGCGATGCTGATCTCCCGCTCCGCGCTCGTGCCGCCGAACAATACCGCTATCTTCATCTATCTCTCACCGATCCAGTCTTGGTCCGCGGCACGAGCGACGCCGCGAAACGGTCTATCCCTGCCCTCACACCCCATCCTGTCCCCCCTCCCCCGTCCCCCACAGCCGACCCCCAACGAACTATTCCCTATTTCCCAGCAACTCCCCGCTCCTCGCATTCACCCGCCACTCCCGGGACTCCGCCCCCACCGCCACCCGCACCACCCATTGCGGCGGACTGAGCGGAACGAGCAAGAGGTAGATCGCCGGTTCCTGTCCCGCGAGCAGCGTCGCCCCCCCGCCATCACGCGCCGCTGCCAGAGCCGCCGGCGAATCGATCCAATCCCCGGTGAGCACCGCGTCGCCGAGCACGTACCCCGCGGGCGTCTGCCGCGGTCGCGTCGCCTGCTCTAGCGTCCGGGGCGTCACCGTCACCACCAGTTGGTCGGCGCGGTTCGACGCCTCGTAGACGAATCGCCACGCACCCCGGCCCGGGAGGATGTAGCCCTCAGGAGTGACGCCCTCGCCTTCCACGTACCGGAGCGCCGCCCCCTGCGCCCAACCGACCGCCACCGTGCGCGCCTCGCGCGCCGCATCCTGCGCCGAGATCCGCAGCCTCTGCGGGGAAATCTGGCTCGATGCCGGCGCGCAAGCCACCACCCCCGCCAGCACCGAGACCAACCAGTATCGGACCATGGGCCACCCTCCCTCTACTACTCCAGGGTGATCCCAAATGGTGCAACATCCCCGCCAGTCTCAGTCCAGCCCGTGCTCCCGCAGCCAGTCGTCGTTGTAGAACTTCGAGAGGTAGCGCTCACCGGTATCCGGGAGCACGCAGACCACCAACGCGTCCGGGTCGTCCAGCTCGGCGGCCACCTGCAGCGCCACGAAGGTGTTCAGCCCCGCCGACCCCCCCACGAAGAGCCCCTCCTCCCGCGCCAACCGCCGCGCCGTCGCGAAGGCGTCCCGATCGGTGACCGTACGGAACTCATCTATCACATCCCACCAGACGGTGGTCGGGACGATGTCGTTCCCGATCCCCTCCACCTTGTAGGACTTCCCCTCCACGAGCTTGCCGGTGCGGTGGTACTCCGCGTACGAAGAGCCGTCCGGGTCGCCGGCGATCACCCGGATCGAGGGGTTCCGCTCCTTGAGGTACTTACCCGTCCCGCTGATCGTTCCCCCCGTGCCTGCCGAGGCGACGAAATGCGTCACCCGCCCCCCGGTCTGCGTCCAGACCTCCGGCCCGGTCGTCCGATAGTGCGCCTGCGGGTTCGCCTGGTTGTGGAACTGGTTCGCCAGGATCGCACCCGGCGTCTCCTCCACGATCCGCTTCGCCACGTTGATGTAATGCTCCGGATCGTCCGGGTCGACCTCGGTCGGAGTGATGATCACCTGCGCCCCGAACGACTCCAGCAACCGTACCTTCTCGCGGCTCATCTTGTCCGGGATCGTGAAGATGCAGCGGTACCCCTTGATCCCCGCGGCGAGGGCGAGCCCGACACCTGTGTTGCCACTCGTCGCCTCGACGATCACACCCCCAGGGCCGAGCCGCCCCTCCCGCTCCGCCGCCTCGATGATCGCCGGGCCGATCCGGTCCTTCACCGAGCCGCCCGGGTTGTAGAACTCCGCCTTCGCGTAGACCGGGGTCCGTATCCCCTCCGTGACTCGCCGCAGCCGGATCAACGGCGTCCAGCCAATGGTCTGCAAAGCCCCGTCGTACGGGGCAGCGTTGCGCGGCGGCGCCATCCCGACCTCGTCCGCCCCCTCCTCTCCCCGACTTGTCACCGACCCCTCCAATTCGACCTTCATGTTCCCTGCTCCGGCGCGCCCGTTACCGACGCGCTGTCCTTGGTGAAACGTACCGGGAGCACCACCCAATGGGCCACACGCTTCTCGCCCCGCCGCCCCGGAATGAACTTCAGATTGCCGGCCCCCGCGACCGCGGCCGAGTCGAACTCGGGGTAGCCGCTCGATTCTTTAACGTATACACTGTCCACCTCGCCGAGCGCCGTGACACGCACCATCAGGCGCGTCTCGCCCTCCACCCCCGCATCCCAGAGCGAGATCGGGAACTCGAACGGCGACTCGGCCAAGAGCGGGCGCGGCAGCTCCACCGGCTCTTCCTTGCCGCCGCACCCGATCCCGAGCGGTACCAACAGCAGCAACGCCTTGGGAATTCGCATCTCTAACTCTCCTCGCCTTCGCCCCGCGCCTCGGCACGCAAAGACGCCAGCAGGTTCAACGCCTGCAGGGGGGTCAACTCTTCGATCGGTACCCGCCGGAGCTTCTCCAGGACCGGCGGCTCCGGCGGCTGGAAGAGGGAGAACTGCACCACGTTCGGCTCCGAACGAGGACGATTGGCGCCGCGCCGGCCCAACCCCTCTCCCGCCGCGGTGTGTGCGCCCTCCAGGTCACGCAGGATCTCCCGCGCCCGCGCCACCACCGGCGCCGGCAGCCCGGCCAGCCGCCCGACCTGTATCCCATACGACCGGTCCGCCCCCCCCGGTTCCAGGCGACGCAGGAAGACCACATCTTCCCCCACCTCCCGGACCGCCACGTTGAAGTTCACCAGCGCGCTCAGCTGATCCGCCAGCTGCGTCAACTCGTGGTAGTGGGTGGCGAAGATAGTCTTCGCGCCGATCACCTCGTGCAGGTACTCGGTCACCGCCCACGCTATGCTGACGCCGTCGTAGGTGGCGGTCCCGCGCCCGATCTCGTCCAGGAGAACCAGCGACCGCGACGTCGCCCCATGCAGGATCGCCGCGGTCTCCTGCATCTCCACCATGAAGGTCGACTGCCCCCTGACCAGGTTGTCGGACGCACCCACCCGCGTGAAGATCCGGTCGCAGACCGGGAGCCGCGCCGAGTCGGCCGGCACGAACGAACCGATCTGCGCCATCAGCTGGATCAGCCCGACCTGCCGCAGGAGCGTGCTCTTGCCGGCCATGTTCGGCCCGGTCAGGATCATGATCCGCGACGACTCGTCCAGGACGACGTCGTTCGGGATGAAATCCTCCCGCGGCATCATCGTCTCGACCACCGGATGCCGTCCGCCGCGGATCTCCAGACCGAAACCGGTATGCACCTCCGGCCGGACGTAGCCCCGCCGCACCGCCAGCTCCGCCAGCGCCGCCAGCACATCCAGCAAGGCCACCCGCTCCGCCGCACGCCGCAAGCGCTCCAACTCTCCGGCCACCTGCTGCCGCAGCTCGCCGAAGAGCTTCGCCTCGAGCGCCGTGATACGCTCCTCGGCTCCCAGGATCCGGGACTCCCACTCCTTCAGCTCCGGGGTGACGTAACGCTCCGCACCCGCCAACGTCTGGCGCCGCTCGTAATCCGCCGGCACCCGCTCGAGGTGCGCCCGCGTCACCTCGATATAGTAGCCGAAGACCTTGTTGTAGCCCACCTTGAGCGAGGGGATCCCCGTCCGCTCCCGCTCCCGCGCCTGCAGCGCCGCGATCGTGTCCTGGCCGCCATCCCGGATCGCGCGCAGCTCGTCCAGCTCGGCGTTGTGACCCGCCCGGATCACGCCACCCTCGCCCAGCGTCGCCGGCAGCTCGTCCGCCAGCGTTCGGCTGATCAGGTCGTACACGTCCGCGAGGGTGTCGAAATCACCCGCCAGCTCGGCCAGCAACGGCGCCGTCGGGGTACCCAGCCCCGCCACTAGCGCCGGGAGCCGGCCGAGCGAGGCGCCCAGCGCACCCATCTCCCGCGGCGTGATCCGCCCCGCGCCCGCCTTCCCCGCCAACCGCTCGAGATCTCGGATCGAACGCAGCTCCTCGCGCACTCGTCGTCGGACCGGCGCATCCTCGACGAGTTCCGCGACCGCGCCCTGGCGCCGCCAGATCTCCTCCACGATCACCAGCGGCCGGAGTATCCACCGCCGCAGGAGCCGCGCACCCATCGGGGTCAACGTCTCGTCGACCACCTCGAGCAAGGTGCTAGCACGCTCACCGCTCCGGCCACCGAGATCAGGCCGCAACGGCTCGACCAGCTCGAGGTTGCGACGCGTCATCTCGTCCAGCGCCATCCCCTCCCCGGACCGCTCGATCCGGGGGGCACCTAGCTGCGCCGCCGCAGCGGGTTGGACCTCGGCCAGGTAGGTGACCAGCGCCCCCAGCGCCGCGATCAGCCCGCTGTCGCCGGACTCGAAGCCGAACCCCTCCAGACTCTGCACCCGATAACGCCGCTGCAGCTCGTCCCGCCCGGCCGCGGGGTCGAAGAGCCAATCGGGACGGAAGGTGAGACTTGCACCGGTACCGGTACCCGCCCACCGCGGATCCCCCTCGAACCGCTGCGGGAGGAGGAGCTCCGCCGGTTCCAGCCGCGCCAGCTCCGCCTCCAACGAATCCGCCGCGACCGACGTCGCCAGCAACTCACCAGTCGAGAGATCCGCCGCCGCCAGCGCCCAATCACTACCCGCCTCCGCCAGCGCGACCAGGAAGTTGTTGCGCCGCTCCGAGAGGAGCACGTCCGAAAGTACCGCGCCGGGCGTGATCGTCTCCACCACCTCGCGGCGCACCAGACCACGCGCCTCCGCGGGGTCCTCCACCTGCTCGCAGATGGCGACCCGCCGCCCCAGACGCAGTAGCCGCTGGATGTACTCGTCCCGCGCCCGCGCAGGAACACCCGCTAGCGGGACCTCGGCCGCGCCGCCATTATTCCGTGTGGTCAGCGTCAAACCCAGCAGCTTGGCACCCTCGACCGCGTCCTCGTGGAACATCTCGTAGAAATCTCCCACGCGGAAAAAGATCAGGGCATCCCGATGGCGCGCCTTCGCCTCGCGCCACTGCTGCATCAACGGCGTATCATCTCGGCTAGCCTTGGACGACGACGTACTGACCAATTCCATCTCCTGACCAAATTTCGGGTACGATACGTGCCCCGACCCGCCCGGGCAACTGCTGGACTCCACGCCGCATGGCCCGGATCATGCGTATCCACGCTCAATCCGAGTCAGTACTCGCAGCGGCGGAAGCTGGCGACCCCTCGGCACCGACGCTCATACACCAATGACCGGCATGGCTCTACCCGACGATCGGCACCAGGAACAGAAGCGCGATTCGCCTCGGTTCCACATGACGAGCGATATCCTCGACAAGATAACTGACGGATTCATCGCCCTGGACTCCAACTGGAGATACATATTCGTCAACTCGGCCGCGGAACGTATCCTCGGCCGCGACCGCCAGGCGTTGCTGGGCAAATCCGTATGGGCTGAATTCCCCTACGCGATCGGAACCCACATCGAAACCGCCTGGCGCAACGCCATGGCGAACAAGACCGCCGTCCACACCGAGAGCTTCTACTCCGGGATCGGCTGGCTCGAGTCCCATGCCTACCCTTCGCAGGAAGGGCTCTGGGTCTTCTTCCAGGATATATCCGAACGTAAACACCAGCAGCAGGAACTGGAAGCGACCACCTCCGCGCTCGAAACCGCGGTCAGCATCACCAACACCCGCAGCGAGCTCGCCGAGAAGCTCAGCCGCGAACGCGAGGAGGCCGCCCGCTGGCTCAACTTCCTCGCCGAGGCCGAATACGCCCTCGGCACGACCCTCGACGACCGCGCCATCGCCGACACCCTCGTCCACATCGCCGTGCCTACCCTCGCCGACGCGGCGGGGGTCATGGAGATCGGCAAGGACGGCCGCGTACACCCCGTCGCCATCGCGCTCGCCAACGGCGAGGACGAAGAACGAGCCCTCGAGTTCCTCAGGAAACACCCCATCGACCCCGAGCTCCCGGCCGGCGTCTCCAAGGTGCTCAGGACCGGTGAACCAGAACTCATCTCCCGGCCCGGCAAAAATTCGAGCCAGCCGATCCCCCAATCATTGGCCGAGGCCCTCGTCGGGCTCAAAGCGCTCACCTTCGAATCCGGACTCGTCGTACCCCTCATCGCACGCCGGCGCATCATCGGCGCGCTCTGGTTCATCTCATCCGACCCGGACCGGATCTACGACTCCCACGACCTCGCCCGCGCCCGTGACCTCGCCGGCCGCGCGGCGCTCGCCATCGACAACGCCCTACTCTACCAGGACGTCCAACGCGCCGAGCGCAACTCCCGCTTCCTCGCCGAGGCCGGCTCCGTCCTTGCCGCCTCCCTCGACTTCGAGGCGACACTACAGAACCTGACCCGGCTCGCTATCCCGGTCCTCGCCGATTACTGCATGGTCGACATCACCGAGGACTCCAATATCCGGCGCGTCGCCACCGCGCATTACGACCCGGAACTGGACGAATACCTCCGCGCCGCAAAACGATTCCCGCCCCCCCTGCACGGCTCGATACAGGGCGAGGTGATCAAGTCGGGGCGCCCCAGACTGATACCCGAAGTCACCCCCGAGATCAGGCGCGAAACCGCCATCAGCGAGGAACACCTCGAGCTCATCGACAAGCTCAACCCGGGATCGTACATCATCGTCCCCCTCACGGCGCGCGGACACACCTTCGGCACGATCACCTTCGCCGGCGTAGAGGGCCGCCGCCGGTTCGACGAGGACGACCTCGCCCTGGCCGACGACCTCGCCCACCGCGCCGCCCTCATGATCGACAACACCCGCCTCTACCGCGAGGCGGTCGAGGCTAACCGCGCCAAGTCCGACTTCCTCGCCGTCATCTCCCACGAGCTGCGTACCCCGCTCAACGCCATCATGGGGTACACCGGCCTCCTCGACGCCGGCGTCGCCGGCCCGCTCAACTCGGCCCAGGCCGAACAGCTCCGCCGGATCGACATCAGCGCCCGCCACCTCCTCGAGCTGATCGAAGAGGTCCTGACCTACTCCCGCATGGAGATGGGACGCGAAAAGGTCCGCACGCGGCCCACCGACCTGATCTCGCTCCTCCGCGAGGCCGCCGGCAGGATCGAACCCCTCGCCCACAACAAGGGGCTCGACTTCCACCTCGATATCCCGGCCGGGAAGGCCGTCATCGAGACCGACTCCGCCAAGCTCCGGCAGATCGTCACCAATCTGCTCTCCAACGCGGTGAAGTTCACCGAAAAGGGTGAGATCACCTTGCGGGCGCGACTCACGGACGACGAGCTGGTGATCGACGTCGTCGACACGGGTATCGGTATCACCCCGGAACAGCAAGCAAAGCTCTTCGAACCCTTCTGGCAGCTCGAACGCGGCACGACACGACGGGTCAGCGGGACCGGGCTCGGGCTCAGCGTGTCCCAACGCCTCGCCGAGTTCCTCGGCGGCGAGATCACCGTGCAGAGTACCCCCGGAGAGGGCAGCACCTTCTCCGTGCACCTACCCCTGACCACGGCCAGGAGCTAGGGAGCCCACTCCTCTTCCAACCGGCCGGGTACCGCCTCCATTGGTGCAGTTGTTGCAACCCGGGCCCGACACGGCTCCCGGCGCGCCCCCGCTCGGCGAGACACCCGGAGCTCACCCCGAACCATCGGATCGAATCATGACCGCGATCTCCCGGACAGCAGCCCTCGCCGTGCTCCTAGTGATCGCTGCCTCCAGCGACCTCGCCGCGCAGCGCAGACCACGGCCTCTATATACCCGCCCGGCCTTCACCATCGAGATCTACACCGGCTTCTCGACCTTCAGCCGCTTCATCGAACAGCACGTCCTGATCGACGACGACGAGCTCCCCCCGCTCGGAGAGCGCTCCCTCAAGGCGGACGTCGCCTACATCCTCGGCGGCTCGCTCGGCGCCTGGATCCGGGACGGGACCGCCGTCCGACTCGGCTACACCTGGGCGACCACCGAATTCGACTACGATGACACCTCCGGGCTCGACCGTTCACTGCTCGACCTCGACGACCTCAACTCCCTCAACACCCACATCATCAGCCTCGAGGTCGTCCAACTGATCTTCGGCACCCGGCGGCTCAGCCCTTACATCATCGCCGGGATCAACGGCGAATTCTGGGTCCTCGGCGACCGCAACCGCACCGACGCGATCCTGACCACCGACGGCTCCCAGTTCCGCTGGGGCGCCAACGGCGGCGTCGGCCTCCAGTACCGCGCCAGCAGCCGGGTCGCCCTCAGGATCGAGGCCAACTCCTTCCTCCTCGGCAGCCCCTTCCGCGGTAGGACCGCCTTCAGACCGGCCTCCGGGCTGACCTTCGACAAGCCAGACGATATCAGCATGCCCCGCTACACCCTCGGACTCATCTACTCCTTCCAGCGCCGATGGTGAAACCCGATCCACTGCCACCGGAATCTTTGCGCCGCGCCTCGGACCCCGCCGGCTTCGGCTTCCGCTCCACCGCCGAGCTCGAGCCGCTCGACATCCTGGTCGGCCAGGACCGCGCCCTCGACGCCCTCTCCTTCGGGATCGCTATCGAGGCCCCAGGCTTCAACGTCTTCATCCTCGGCGACGAGGGGACCGGCAGACGCACCGCCGCCCTCGACCTCATCCGCAAGCGCGCCGCCTCCCGCCCGGCACCCGACGACTGGTGCTACATCAACGACTTCGACGACCCGCGCCGGCCGCGCGCCCTCGCCCTCCCCGCCGGCCGGGCCCGCCAGCTCGCCGCCGACGTCGAATCGATCATCTCCAGCCTCACCTCCGAGCTCCCCCGCGTCCTCGGGAGCGAGGAGTACCAGCGCCAAAGGAAATCCATCCTCGACCACCTGGCCGAGCTGCGTAAGGAGATCTTCCAACACGCCGAAGCCGAGGCCGAATACCGAGGACTAGCCGTCGTCCAGGGGCCGCAGGCCATCTTCCTCGCCCCCAAGGCCAACGGCCGCATCCTCTCCGACGAGGACCTCGCCCAGCTCCCACCCGAACAACGCGAGGAGATCGAACGCAACCGCAAAGAGGTCCAGGACCTCTTCGAAGAGGCCCTACGCCGCTTCACCACCGCCGCCAACAAAGCCCAGGAGGCGATCCGCGAGCTCAACCGCCGCACCATCGCGACCACCCTGGCGATCCTACTCCAGAACGCGCGCCGACGGTACGCCGGCCTCGACAGCGTGTTGACCTTCCTCGACGCCATCGAACGGGACCTCGCCTCGGTCATCGACAAACTAACCATCATGGCCGAGCTAGACCCCGACATCCTGACCCGAACCCTCGCCGCCGACGAGTTCCAGCGCCGCTACCACGTCAACGTCCTCACCAGCCACGACGACGGCCACGCCCCCGTCGTCGAGGAGCCGGCGCCGTCCTACTCGAACCTCATCGGCCGCATCGAACACCGCGTCCAACAGGGCGCGCTCGTCACCGACTTCAATATGATCCGCGCCGGCGCCCTCCTCCGCGCCAACGGCGGCTACCTCCTCCTCGACGCCCTGGAAGTGCTCCGCCGCCCCCTCGCCTGGGAGGCCCTCAAACGGACCATCAAGGCCGGTCGGCTCAAGATCGAAGAGCCCGGCGCCGAGTTCGGCCTCATCAGCACCGTCTCGCTCGACCCCGAGCCGATCCCCCTCGACCTCAAGGTCGTCCTCATCGGCTCCCCTCTCATCTACTACATCCTCTCCGCCCTCGACCCCGACTTCCCCCACATCTTCAAGGTCAAAGCCGACTTCGCCCCCACCATCCCTCGCACCCCCGAGGCCGAGCACGAGTACGCCCGCTTCGTCGAGGCACGCCGCCGCGCCGAGTCGCTCCCGCCCTTCGACGCCGATGCGATCGCCGCCACCGTCGAGTACGGCGCCCGCCTCGCCGGCGACCAGAACCGCCTCACCGCGCGCCTCTCCGAGATCCAGGACCTCATCCGCGAGGCCGCCTTCATCGCCGCCAGTGATTCGGACGACGTCGTCACCCGCGCCCACATCGACGCCGCCATCCACGCCCGCCGCCGCCGCCTCGACCGCCTCGAAGAGGAGACGCATCGCCTCATCGAGACCGGCGTCCTCCTCATCGAGAGCCGCGGCACCGCCGTCGGCCGCATCAATGGCCTCTCCATCTCCATGCCTGGCGACTACGCCTTCGCCCGGCCGACCCGGATCACCGCCACCGTCGCCCCGGGGAGCCGAGGAGTCGTCGATATCCAGAGAGAAGCTCAGCTCGGCGGCCCGATCCACAGCAAGGCCGTCCTCATCCTCGGCGGTTACCTGCAACAACGCTACGGGACGGTCCACCCCCTCGTCCTCAACGCAGCACTGGCCTTCGAACAGGTCTACGACCAGGTCGAAGGCGACAGCGCCAGCCTCGCCGAACTCCTCGCCCTCATCTCCGCCCTCGCCGGCCTACCCCTACGACAGGACCTCGCCGTCACCGGCTCCGTCAACCAGAACGGCGACGTACAACCCGTCGGCGCCGTCACCCAGAAGGTCGAAGGCTTCTACCACGCCTGCCGGATCCAGGGGTTCACCGACTCCCAAGGGGTCGTCATCCCCGCACGCAACTCCCAACACCTGATGCTCCACCCCGAAGTAGTCGACGCCGCCCGCGCCGGCCGCTTCACCATCTACCCCGTAGACTCGGTCGACCAGGCCATCACCCTCCTCTTCGACCGCCCCCCAGACGAGGTCCACCAAGCCGCAACAGCCAGATTACAGCACTACGCCGAGATCTGGAGAAGTCTGCAAGGCGGGACTTAGGGGCCGGGGGTCAGAGGCTAAGGATTTGGCATTCGGCATTCGGGGGTTGGGGGTCAGGGGGCGGGCGTCCCCGGGCTCCCGCCTCACGCCCCGAATCCCCTACTCCCCCCCCTGGCCCCTGGATCCTGACCCCTGCCCCCCCGAACCCCGACCCCCAACCCCCGAATCCCAGATCCCGAATCCCGAACCCAATATCCAGAACCCCGTCTCTGGACATTCCTGACCGCAACGCTATATCTTCAATTGCCGCCGTCTGGTAATCGTGGCGTCGCTCGGAGGAGCGGCGCCTTTGATCACGTCGGCGAGCGCCGGCCCTGGCACGTGGCCCGGGATGGCGGGGTATCATCGAGACGACCGGCTGGCTCTCACGAAAAACGGACTACGACCGTGGAACGCCCAAAGATCTTTGACAGCTACAACGCTGGCTACGTCCAAGCGCTTTACGAAGAGTACCTCCGCAACCCCAACGCGGTGGACGAGAACTGGCGCCGCATCTTCTCCGCCGGCTCGCTCGAAGAGACCGGCCTGATCCCGGTTCCGGGGAGCACCACTACCATCATCACCGCCGCCCCCGCCGCACCGACCGCAGCCCAGTTCCGCACCGCCATCGCTGCCACCGAACTCGTCGATGCCTATCGGCTCTATGGCCACCTTGCCGCCCGGCTCGACCCGCTCGGCAGCGAACCCGTTGGACATCCGGCCCTCGAACCGGAATACCACGGCATTACGGAACAGGACCTCGAAAGCCTTCCCGCTTCGGTCATGGGCGCAGACAACGGATACGCGACCATGGCCGATGTCGTCAGGGGGCTGCGTGCCACCTACTCCGGCACCATCGGCTATCAGATCGAGCACATAGACAACGCGGAACGGCGCGAATGGCTCCTCCACGCCATCGAGTCGGGTACCTACCGTCAGCCGCTGAGCGCTGACGCCAAGAAGCGCCTCCTCAAGCGCCTGAGCGAGGTCGAGGCTCTGGAGCAGTTCCTCCACCGCGCTTACCTCGGCGCCAAGCGCTTCTCCGGCGAGGGGAACGACATGCAGATCCCCATGCTCGACCTCGCCATCGAGCACGCGGCGGCCAACAACGGCCAGTACGTGATCATCGGGATGGCTCACCGCGGCCGTCTCAACGTCCTCACCCACGTGGGAGGGAAGCCGTACTCCGCGATCATCCGTGAGTTCGAGGGGGACCACCAGGTCCTCGGCGTCACGGGCGACGTGAAGTACCACCACGGTGCGGAGGCGACCTACGCCACCGCCTCGGGTGAACCGCTCAACGTCGTCGTCCCCCCGAACCCGAGCCACCTCGAGTTCATCGACGCCGTCGTCCAGGGGATCGCTCGCGCCAAGCAGACCAACCGGCGCAGCCAGCTCCTCCTCCGCAACGAAGCGGCCGTGCTCCCGATCCTCCTCCACGGCGACGCCGCCTTCGCCGGTCAGGGCGTGGTCCCCGAGACGCTCAACATGGCCCGCCTCAGCGGCTACCGGACCGGCGGCACGATCCACATCATCACCAACAACCAGATCGGGTTCACGACCAACCCCAGCGCCTCTCGCTCGACCCAGTACTCGAGCGACATCGCGCTCGGCTTCGGCTTCCCGGTCTTCCACGTCAACGCCGACGACCCCGAGGCCTGCCTCGCCGTCATGCGCCTCGCCCTCGCCTATCGCGACGAGTTCGGTGAAGACGTCGTCATCGATCTCATCGGCTATCGCCGCTGGGGTCACAACGAGGGCGATGAGCCGGGCTACACCCAGCCGCTCCTCTACGAGAAGATCAACGCGCACCCCACCGTCCGTAAGATCTGGGCGAACCAGTTGGTCGCGCAGGGGATCGTCACCGAGGAGGAGGCCGAAGCGATATACAACGCGGCCTATCAGCGGCTGATCGATACGCAGAAGGAGGTCAAGGAGCGGATCGCGCAGAACGGCGCACTGGCCAAGGTCGAGGCGCCCGTGCTGCCGCCGGCGGTCTCGCCCCAGGTCGACACCGCCGTACCGGCCGACAAGCTCGCCAAGCTCGACACCGAGCTCCACACCTGGCCGGAGGACTTCAACGTCCACCCGAAGCTCCGTCGCCAGCTCGAGCGCCGGGCCAACGCGATCCCGGAGGGCGGCGCCATCGATTGGGCGCACGGCGAGGCGCTGGCCTTCGCGTCGCTCTTGACCGACGGCGTCCCGATCCGCATGACCGGGCAGGATGTCGAACGCGGCACCTTCAGCCAGCGGCATCTCGTCCTCCACGACGCCAAGACCGGCAAGAGCTACGCGCCGATCGCCAACCTCTCGGGGGTCGAGGTCCCGTTCCAGATCTACAACAGCCCGCTCACCGAGCTCGCGGTCCTCGGCTTCGAGTTCGGTTACAGCGTGGCCGCCCCCGAGTCGCTGGTCATCTGGGAAGCCCAGTTCGGTGACTTCGCCAACGGCGCGCAGGTCATCATCGACCAGTTCATCAGCGCGAGCCGGGTCAAGTGGGGCCAGACCTCCAAGCTGGTCATGCTCCTCCCCCACGGCTTCGAGGGTCAGGGCCCGGAGCACTCCAGCGCCCGTATCGAGCGCTTCCTGCAGCTCGCGGCCGAGGGTTCGATCCGCGTGGCGAACTGCACCACCCCGGCGCAGTACTTCCACCTCCTGCGGCGGCAGGCGCTCGCCGAGGAGCCGGCGCCGCTCATCGTCTTCACCCCGAAGAGCCTGCTCCGGCACCCGCGTGCCACCTCGACCGTCGAGGACCTCGCGAACGGCTCCTTCCGGCCCGTGTTGGACGACGCTCGCGCCCGTGCCCGCGCCGCCGAGATCACCCGCCTCATCCTCTGCTCCGGCAAGATCTACTACGATCTGGTCGGTAGCGAGTACTACGAAGCGGCCAACAACGTGGCGGTCGGCCGGGTAGAAGAGCTCTACCCCTTCCCAACGGCACAGCTCACCGAGCTGCTCGAGGGCTACACCGCCCTCGAAGAGATCGTCTGGGTCCAAGAAGAGCCCAAGAACATGGGCGCTTGGAGCTACATGGAGCCGCGCCTCCGCCAGCTCGCCGGGGACGGCGTCGTCGTGCGGTACGTCGGCCGGCCGGAACGCGCCAGCCCCGCCGAGGGTTATACTCAGACGCACGAGGCCGCCCAGACCCGCATCGTCAAGGACGCCTTCGAAGCCGGCGTCGGTCAACCCCGAGTCGGTTGATCGATGCGCAGCGCGGGCCGGGTGACCGGCCCGCGCTACACGGAGGAGGTATGGAACCACTGATCATTGTCAACTACCCGGAACCTCTGAAGCTCGAAGCCAGGCCGATAGAGCACGAGGCCATCCCCGAGGGCGAGATCGGTATCGGTTACTACCACAACGACGCCCTCATCGCCCGGAGTGTCGTCACACCCGAGTCGGTCGAGGCGATACACAACCTGCTCAGTGCACCGGTCGCGGTGGCGCTCGCCGCTACCGAGGACGCCCACGGCAACATCGACGGCCGCATCTGCCTCGTGCTTCCCATCGATGACGAGCACTTCGTCGACGAAGATCCGGATTTCGAGGACGAGCCATGGAAGGCCAGCGTGCCGCCCCCGCCACCGGAGGTGGACAGCTACGGCGATGATCCCTTCGACGCGGAAGACGCGCCCTTCGATGGCGCCTTCCCGCGGGTGGTACTCCTACCCATCGGCAACGTCGTGCGCAGCGCCCGCGATCGGCACCACCCCAACAACCCTGCCTTTGACGCCCGCGAGATGCTCGAAAATCTCCTCGCCGGCAAGGGCCAGGACGCCGTCGCCAAGGCGATCGACGATCTGCTCAGTAGTATCTGATACCGAATACGGTTGTTTCGCGCCTTGAGCGTAGGTACGTGATTCGGGATTCGGCATTCGGGATTCAGGGTGGTGCTGTGCTGGAACGATGTCTGAATAGCCGAACTTTGTATGAATACTACGAAGCAGAATCTAGGAAATAGAAAATAGGGGGTGCTCAGCGCACCCCCTATTTACTTCCTGGACCCAGCTACGCCGCGAACCGACCTCAACAGGCCCCAGCGGCGAATCGACTGTTTCCTATCTATTGGCTGGGTCAGACTACTTCCAGCGCCTGCTCCAGGTCCGCGATGATGTCGTCCGGATGCTCTATCCCGATCGAGACCCTGATCATCGCAGGCGTGATCCCGATACGCCGCTGCGTCTCCTTGGGCACATCGGAATGCGTCATGGTAGCCGGGTGCTCTGCCAGACTCTCCGTCCCCCCGAGGCTCACGGCGAGCTTGACCAGCCGGAGCGCGTTCAGGAACCGGAACGCCTCCGCCTCGCCGCCCTCCACCTCGAAGGAGAAGGTCGAGCCCGGCGATCTACATTGCTTCCGGTAGAGCTCGTAGTCGGGATCTCCTTCCTTCAGGAACCCCAGATACTGCACCGACTTCACCTTCGGATGCGACGCTAGGAACTCGGCGACCGCCCGCGCGTTCTCGACCTGGCGCTGCATCCGGATCTGCAACGTCTCCAGGCTGCGCATCAAGAGCCACCCGGTCCAGGGGTCGGTCATCGTCCCCATGATCGTGCGCATCCCCCGGACGGACGAGATCAACGCCTCAGATCCCAGGCACGCACCGGCGATCAGATCGCTGTGGCCGCCCACGTACTTGGTCAGCGAGTAGAGCACCAGATCGGCGCCGTGCCGGAGCGGCTGCTGCCAGATCGGGCCGAGGAAGGTGTTGTCCACCGCGACGGGGGGGCGATACCCGTCCCGCTCCAGCGAACGCGAAAGCTCCGCGGCCGCCTCGATATCGAAGAGCGCGTTGGTCGGGTTGGCCGGCGTCTCCAGGTAGATCATCCCGATACGCCCCAACTCCCGCGCCTGCTCGGCGGCCTCCCTCATCGCATCCGGCCCACCCATGAAGCCGACACCCTTGATCCCGAAGCTCGGCAAGATATTGCGGATCAGGAACTCGGTTCCACCATATATCGGCTCACTGTGCAGGATCACATCGCCGGGGCGGAGGAAGGTGAGCAGCGTCGTCGAGATAGCAGCCATCCCGCTCGCGAAGGTGAGCGCCGCTTCTGCCTCCTCCCAGAGCGCCAGCCGATCCTCGAGGATCTCGAGGTCCGGGTTGTTGATCCGCGAATAGATCAGCCCCGGCTCCTCCGTCGGTCCCTTCTCCCGGATCCCGTACGCCAGCTCGAAGAACGCCTTCCCATCCTCGGCGCTCTTGAAGACGAAGGTCGAGGTCAGGAAGATCGGGCACTTGACCGCGCCCTCCGAGAGGCGCGGATCATAGCCGTAACTCATCATCAACGACTCGGGGCGCAACGCCCGGCCAGCGATCTCGCGATCGCGATACCCTTTTGGTTTCTGCATGCCTCCAAAGCTCCTGATCAAGGGGATCCACCCCCACGTGGTGGCCGGCCTCAAAGATCGCCCTCCCGCAACCACACGGCAACTCCCGGGACCGTCCACCCTCCCCCTCCACGCACCCTACCCCCTGCCGTCCCCCGCTCGTCTCCGCTGCGCAGAGGTTGCGTAGAGCGCGACTTCTGCTTAGGCTATTGTATTATGGTGCTTTATGCTAGAAGGCCGTTGCGCTGCCTGATCCCGACCGTGCTGGTCCGTCTCCTCACCGATGACGGCGAGATCGCCTTTCGCGCCCGCTGGAAGAACTCCGCCCTGGAACTACAGCGTAGTATCCTCTTCCGTATACGGCAGGGATCTCCCCTCTGGTTCGAAGACGAATGGGGCCACTGGGTATCGTTCCGCCCCGAACGGGTCTCGGGCGCTATCGTGGATGGTAGGTAGGTAAGCTCGCGCCTCGATACGGCGACACGGAGCTGAGAAACGGGGATACGAGGAGTTGATATCGAGTTCGGCAATTCAGACATCGTTCCAGCACAGCACCACCTGAATCCCGAGTGCCGAATCCCGAATCCCGTACCTACGCTCCAGGCACAAAACAATCGTATTCGGTATTAGTCTACGATCCGGCCACCGGCGGCGCCTCCGAAAAACCATCCTACGCGGCTGGCACCTGGCACCCCGCGCCTCAGTCCAATACCGAATACGGCATATCCGGCATCACCCCGGCGCGGTTTACTCCCCTCCACTTCTCCCAAGTCAGAACCGCCACTCCACCCCCACCACCGGCAGGACCGGCAAGGTCGCAACCGGCCGCGGTTTACCGGAAGTACTGCCGTCGGCCAAGTAGAAGAGAGCGTCGCGCCGGTCGAGCGCGTTGTAGATCTTCAGGTAGGGCGTCAACGTGATCGGCGAACCTCCCCACCGCGCCCGCACGGGGTAGGATATCTCGGCGTCCAACCGCAGATATGGCCCGTTCGGCGCGTTCGGCGCACTGGCTATTGGTGGCGCCTCCAGCACCAGCTCCCGTGCGCTGTCGAGCAGAGCCGCCTCCCGGGTCCGACCATTGAGTGTCTGCTCGCCCATCGTCCCAGTGCCACTCGGGACCGCGGTATATGGCACGCCCGCCCCGTACCCGAGCCTCGCCCCGATCCGACCGCCATCGCCGATATCGGCCGTAACGCCCAGACTCAGCAGCTGTCTACCCGAGAAGAGATCGGTAGCCGTCGTATTACTGGTCGCGGCCCCCGTCCAGACCCAGGCGAGGGAGTATCCGAGCCACCCGGACAACCGACTGGTCCCCCCACGCAGCCAGAGATCGATCCCGGACGCATTCGCGTGCGTGAGCCCCATTTCGGCGGGGATGTCGTCGAACCTCTTGTAGAATCCCTCTATCCCGAGCCGAACCCGATCCGTGAGGAGCTGGTCGATCCCCAGCAGCAGGTGCATCGCCTCGGCCGCGCGGAGAGTGCTCCGGGGCTGGCCGGCGCCGGTGATGACGCCCAACGAATCCACCCGCAGCTCATCGCCGCCGCGCACCAGCTGACGGAACCGTCCGCCGGCCAGCGTCAGGACCGCCCGTTCGGAGAAGGCCCACGCCACCGCTAGCCGCGGCGCGAAGCGCAGCGACCCGGTCGCCGAGAAGAGATCCGCCCGCACCCCACCCCGCACCCGCACCCGCGGCGCGGCGCTCCAGTCCAGATCGACGTACGCTCCCCCCGCCTCACCACTGGCGGACGTCTCCACGTACCCAGCCCCCTGCGCCGTCCGCGCCCGCTGGTTCAACACCATCTCCTCGTACGAGACGCCGTAGTTCACCCGCAGCAGATCCCCACCCGAGCCGACGTCGATCGCGACCCGCGTCTGCCGCGCCGAACCGTCCACCATCACCCGCTGCTGCGCGCTGCCGAGCGGGAGGCGCGCCTGATATAGCCCTCGAGCCAGCGTCGCCTCGACCTTGCGCCCCGCCAGCATCCCACGATACCGGAGCGAACCAGCGCGGTTGCCCCAGACCGCCTCCTCCCCCACCCTCGCCGGGTCGTCGGCCAGACTGACCGACTCACGGTTCCAGAACCCCGTCGCCTGCAGCTGCCCGCTGGCTCCGATATCGATATCCGCCCGACCCAGCAGATCGGCGTAGCCGGAGGGGAACCGCTCGTTCATCAACCACGGCGCCCCCGCACCATGCACCGCGCGGGCGCCCATCAGGACCCCTGCTCTCGGGCCTAGCGGCCCCTCCAACATCACCTTCGCCGTGAGGAGATCCGCCGCCCCCGTGCTACCGAACCCCTTCCGGTCGCCAGCTTTGGTCTCGAGATCCAGCAAGTACGAGAGCCCGCCATCGTAGCGCGCCGGCGCACCGCCCAGGTAGAGATCGGCCCGCCGGACCAGATCCGGCTCGAACGCCTGTAGCAACCCACCGGCCTGGAACGGCGCGTAGACCGGCGCCCCATCGAGCAGCACCCGCTTTAGGTCCGCGGGAGCCCCCCGCACATAGAGGACGTCGGTCGGGTCGACCGGCTCCTGCCCGTTCCCCACCGCGCGCCCCAGCTCCAGCAACCCGAGCTCAGCCACCCCCGGCGTCGCCTCCAGCGAATGGACGACCGCCCGGCCCAGCTCCCCGGGATCGCCGCCACCGCTCACCCCTCGGTCGCCGTCCCCACCGACCGTGAGTCCGACGAGCGGCACCGGATCCAACCGCAGCCCAAAGTCCACCCGCACCTCGCGCCCGGCCGGGACCAGCACCTCGATCTCGAGCGGCCTGTGGTCCAACGCCCGAGCCCGCACCAGTCGACGCCCCGCGGGCACCCCCTGCACCAGGTACGTGCCGAGACTGTCCGCCACCGCCCGCAGCGGCGCCGGCGAACTCGCCACCTCTACCACCGCGTACGGCACCGGCTCCCCGGTCCGCTCGCTCCGCACCGCGCCCCGGATCACCCCCGTCTCCGGCTCCTGCAGCGGCGCGGCCACCGCCCAGGCAGCCAACCCCAGCACGAGTATCATCTCACCTCACCTCCCACCATCGAACGGCCTGAAGACGACGTCGTCGCCACTCGACTCCGCCGCTGCCAGCCGCCGGACCTCGCCCCCCTCCGCGACCGCGATCACCCGCCCCCCCACCTCCACCAGCACCCGCGCCGACCGCGGCGCCTCGATCGACACCTCGCCGGCCCCCGCACCTACCACCTCGAGCCGCCCCGCCGCCGTACGGAAGACGGGCTCCGCTCCACTCCCCGCCCACCGCACCATCACTTGCTGCGCCGCCGACAACCGCACCCGCAGCGCGAGCCCCGGCCCGGATTCACGCACTATGACCCGCGCTTCCCCGTTCTCGGGGAAGATCCCGATCGCCGCCTGCGCCTCAGCCGCCAGCACCGGCGCCGGCTCGCCCCGCCACTCCTCTCCCCTCCCGGCCAGGAACGCCGATCCTGCCTCCCAGAGCCGGCCCGCCCACTCCCGCAACTGTGACCCAGGCATCGCCCCCCACGCCACCCCACCCACCATCAACACGATCACCGCCGCCCGCAAGAACGCGCCCCACGCCCCGACCAATGCGCCCCGGCCCCGCGCCGCACGCGCCACTCGCGGCTCGAACGGCACCACCTTCGGCTCGTCCAGCAGCTCCATGGCGCTCGAAAGGATCGCCGACAGCCGGCGCAGCTCGGCCAGGGCGGCGCGGCACTCGGCGCAACCGGCCAGATGGTCGGTCACACCGACCCGCCTCTGCTCGTCCAGCGCTCCATCCAGGAATGCCTGGAGCTCTCCTTCATTCACGTGCATGATCTACCACCTCGCAGTGCCTGTAGGCCTCGGCGAATCGCTTCAGCGCACGCGCTACCAGTGTCCCTACCGAAGAGGGTGCCACGCCTACCACCTGCGCCATCTCTTCGTACGTGAACCCCTCCTCTCGCAAGAGCAGTAGCTGGCGATCCCGCGGCCTCAGCTGGGCCAGCGCCCGCCGCACCTCCTCGATCCGCTCCTCCCGCTCCAGCACCTGATCTACCGGCGGCGGCGCCTGCGGCGCGGGCCGGAAGATGGAGAGCAGCCGCGCCCGACGCGTCGCCTTGCGCGCGCCGTCCCGCACCAGGTTCGTCGCCACCGTGAAGAGCCATGGCCGCGCCTCCGACTCCGGTAACGGATGCCGCAGCAGTCGCGTGAACGCCTCCTGCGCCACGTCGTCGGCCTCGTCCGGATCGCCCGTCAATCGCTGCAGATACCGCAGCAGTGGGGGATACGTCCGGCGATAGAGCAGATCGAAATCCACGTGTCTCCCGAGTAGAGAGCTGTTTCCAACCTATGCAACGCCCGAGGCGTGGGATATATGACACCGAGGGCGGCATCGAACAGGTCGGCCCGACGACACGACGTCGCCCCCTCCCCGCTCTAGCCGCCCCCACGGCCGACGACGCCGCGCGCCGCCACCCTACCTCATACCACCCGTCTGCCCACTACTCGGCCATTCGCCGCCAGACCACGAACGAATAGAGTGCCGGCACCCCACCCGCGACGAATACCCCGACCAGCGCGACCATCGGCCGATAGAGCTCCGGCACCGCCGCCGCGGCGAAGAGGATCACCCCACCGAGCACGAAGGTCCAACCCGCCAACGTGTGCGTCTTCTGCCAGACCCGTTCGTCCCGCAGCGTCCAGGGGGTACGCACCCCCAGCAGTGAATTGACCGGCACCGTCGGGAGGTAGCTCCCCACCGCCAGGAAGAAGAGCCCCGGCACCACCAAGGCGAGGAGCGTGGCATCGACCGGCCAGCCGAGCGCGAGACCGAGCATGAGCAGCTGCACCGACGTCATGACCAGGATCGCGAGGTTCCCCACGATCCAGTAGGTGGGGCCATACCCCTTCCGCGGATCCCGCCAGGGATCGACCCGCGGGAAGAGCCAGAGCACCACCCAGATCCCCAGCGCCAGGACCGGCCCCAGGAACGCACCCGCCCCCCGCTGCATCGTCGGCGCGGTCGCCTCGCCGTAGAGGAGCGCCTCCGCCGTGAGCGGCTCGGGGAGGCTACCGTATACCAGCGCGGTCACCACCAGCAGCGCCAGCGCCGTCACCAGGCCGACCACCGGCCGCGTCATATCCTGACCTCCATACGTAACTACCCTCGCGCTCGGCACCCCGACTACGCCAATAGCCTCATATCGGTGACCGAGCGCACATCGATGATACTACGGCGACCACCTCACTGGCTCGTCGCCGGCCTACGCGCCGCGGCCGCGCCCGGGGCCGGGAAGACGACCACGCTCTCGTTGCCATCCCTCCCCACCGCTGCCACCCCGAAGAAGTAGTTGTCGATCACGATATTCTCGAGGGTGTACTCCGTCACCTTCCCGACGAACCGAGAATGCGTCCACTGCGGCTCGGTCGTCTCACGCCAGTAGATCTTGTAGCCGAGCAGGTGCGGGGAGACGGTGTGGTGCCACGACAGCGTCGTCGATGGACTGACCGCACCCCTGATCCGCACATTGGTCGGCGGCGAGGGCGCCCAGGCGAGCGACGCCAGCACGACTGCATTCACCGCGGTCAGGCGCGCGGCGTAATCGAAGTCGACCCCCTCGATCAGATCGCCGTACGCGACCCCGTTCTCCACCCTCACGTCCTGGTGCTGGCGCCGGTAGTTCTCGTGCATCTCCATGATCCGCACCGCCGGGAACCCCAGGTCGTTGAAGGGGCGGTGGTGCCCGCCACGACCGTAGCGGTCCAGCCGGTAGATCATCTTGGGGTTGAGCTCGGGGAGATACTGCCGCGTCACCCGCTCCACGTACCGAGCCAGCTGCCGCGACGGACCGTCCACCTCGCCCCCCGTCGTACGGCGCATCGCCCGCTCCCGTTCCGTCTCCGTGAACTTCGTCGGCTCCGAGAAGATACGGAAGCTGCGGTTGTCGATCACCCCGTTGATCCCCTCGATATTGCCGATCATATCGTTGTTGAGGACCGCCTCGACCGTCCATCCCTCCTGCTCCGCCCGCTCCGCCAACATCCGCCCCCCCGTCAGCCCCTGCTCCTCCCCGGAGAGCGCCGCGTAGACGATAGTCTTCCGGAACCGGTACCGGCTCAGGATACGCGCCGTCTCGAGCAACCCCGCGATCCCGCTCGCGTTGTCGTTCGCACCCGGCGAGTCGCTCGTCGCATCGAGTACATCCGTGACGCGGCTGTCGATGTCACCACTCATGATGACGTAGTGGTCCGGCTCCGTCGAGCCACGCTGGATCGCCAGGACGTTGACCACCCAGGTGTCGACCGGGTATCTCGTCCCCGGGCTCCCCCTGACCAGCATCCGCTGATACTCCACCTCCAGGCACCCGCCGCACTCCCGCGAGATCGCCTCGAACTCCGCCTTGACCCACCGCCGCGCCGCGCCGATCCCCCGCGTCTCCGACAAAGTGTCCGAGAGGGTGTGCCGCGTGCCGAAGCTCACCAGCTTCCGGATGTCACGCTCTATCCTTTCGGGCGACGGCGCCGCCGCGATCTCCATCAGCCGTGGATCGAACGCCGCGGGGGGCTCCATCATCCCCTTGGACTCCGGCGTCGCCGGCGACCTCCCCGTCTGCTGCGCGGCGCCGACCGCCGGAAATGCCAGCATCGATAATGCGATGATCGTGTGTACCCTGGGCACGGCCGCCTCCCGGATTGATTGGTGCATCCCTGTGGGATACTTATTATTATGGAACTCGAACAGGGTGCTGCCAAGGTCCGCGGTTCCAACCAGATCGCCCGAGGCGCCCGCTACGCCGACCGCCGACCGTGAAGTGGATGGGAACAGCGTGTGTCACCCCCATCGGCCACCCCTCGCCAACGGTATTCGAGGGGGTCGCACCATCCACCCGTACCGGTGTATATTCAACCGTCGAGTTTCCCCGCCCATCCTAACCACGAACTTGGAACCGCATGTATGGAGTAGACCATTTCCTGTTCGTCGGCGCGATACTCCTCCTCCTGGGTATCGCCTCCAGCAAGTTCTCTTCACGCCTGGGCCTGCCAGTCCTGGTGCTCTTCCTGGTGGTAGGCATGCTCGCCGGTTCGGATGGGATCGGCGGTATCGAGTTCAACGATTATCGCATAAGTAACGCTATAGGTACGGTCGCCCTCGCCCTGATCCTCTTCGACGGCGGGTTGCGCACCACTACCAGCGCACTGAAGGTGACGCTCGGCCCCTCCATGCTCCTGGCCACGGTCGGGGTCCTGATAACCGCCTTCGTCACCGGCTTGGCAGCCAGCTGGATTCTCGGCATTACGCTACTCCAGGGGCTGCTACTCGGCTCCATCATCGGCTCGACCGACGCGGCAGCCGTCTTCGCCGTGATGCGCTCCAAAGGGGTCCGGCTCCCCGAAAAGCTCTCCTCGACGGTCGAGGTCGAGAGCGCCTCCAACGATCCTATGGCCGTGATCTTGACCGTCGGCCTCATCGCGATCCTGCAGGGGCGGATGGAGATCGGTCCCGAGCTCCTGACCTTCTTCCTCCGCCAGATGGGGATCGGAGCCATCGTCGGACTGGTCATCGGGCGCGGTGCGACCTACCTCCTCAACCGCATCCAGCTCGAAGCTGCCGGGCTCTACCCGATCCTGGCCACCGCCGCCGGCCTCCTCTCTTACGGCCTCGCCGCCGTGCTCGGGGGGAGCGGCTTCCTCTCGGTCTACATCACCGGGATCGTGATCGGTAACACCCGCGTCGTCTTCAAGCAGGGGATCTTCCACTTCCACGACGGGATGGCCTGGCTCTCCCAGATCGTGATGTTCGTGCTCCTCGGGCTCCTCAGCGACCCGAGCCGTCTGGTCGACGTCGCCGGCCACGGCCTCCTCATCGCCGCGGTCCTGATCTTCGTCGCCCGGCCGATCGCAGTCTGCCTCCTCCTCGCGCCGTTCCGCTACTCGCCGCGCGAGCTGGCCATGGTGTCGTGGGTCGGGCTCAAAGGGTCGGTCCCGATCATCCTCGGAACCTACCCCCTCATGGCGGGGCTCCCGAGCGGCCGGCTCCTCTTCGACATGACCTTCTTCGTGGTCTTCGTCTCCGCGACCTTCCAGGGGTGGAGTCTCGCCCCCGTCGCGCGCTGGCTCGGGCTGCAGCTCCCGCCGCGCCCGGAACCGCCGGTCACGCTCGAGATCTCCTCGCTCCAGCACATCGAGGGCGAGATCGTCGAGTATACCGTCTCCGCCGATTCCGCAGCGGCCGGTAGGAAGCTACGCGATCTCGAGTTCCCCGAGACCGCCGTGGTCGCCATGATCGTACGCGGCCAGCACATCATCCCGCCCCGCGGCCGGACCCGCGTCGAGGCCGGAGACCACGTCTTCATCGTCCTCAGGCCGGAGGCTCGGCCCCTGGTAGACGACGTCTTCAGCAGCCCGCCGGTCATCGCCACGCCGTACGACGGCGCGCCCAGCACCGACACTGACCATCCTCTGCCCGTCTCCGGTGCTCCCGAAGTCGGAACGCGGATCCAAGCCGATCGGCGCCCGGAGGGCGCTGGTGCCCATTCCGGGACCGAGCGAGAGGATTAGGAGCTTCCGGCAAAACGCGGGGCTGCCAGCACCATGGGCAAGAAAAGCAGCCGGGGAAGCCATCATTGGCTTCCCCGGCCGCGAACTATTTCTCGACCTCTCCGATCCGGCATCTATTACCAAGTTCGGCTATTCAGACATCGTTCCAGCACAGCACCACCCTGAATCCCGAATCCCGTACCTACGCTCCAGGCACGGAACAACCGTATTCGGTATGAACCTACCTAGAACTCGCACTCCATCACATCCGGCTCAGCGGCGAACGCTCGCAACGCCTCCTCCGGGCTCGGCCGCTCCTCGAGGAGGTGGCGCAGCCTACGGAAGCTCAGCCGCAGCCGTCGCTCCCGATCGGCATCCTTCGCCGCGACGGGCGGCACCAGCCACTCGGGGTGCCCTTTCACCGCGGACGTCGCCTCCAGCTCTGATTCGGGGGGCTCGCAGACCCCCAACCCGCAGCGCACGATCTCCAGCCCGAACGCCGGCTCGAGCCCCTCCTCCCGGGCGATGTCGTACGCCTCTTCCGCGAGCCCTCGCTCGACCCCGCCCTCCTCGACCGCGCGCTCCACCAACTCGATACGACGACGTTGTCGCCCAGCCAGCTCCTCGATCTCTTCCGCCCGCTCGAGGAGGCAGGCGGCCGGCTCATCCGCGCCGGCCCCTCCATCCAATGCGCGCCGCCCGGCGCGGTACCTCTCCAACGCGGCCAGCAGCCTGGTGGTCCTCGCTTCGATCCTGGGTTCCGGTCCGGTATCGGCCATCTTCACTCCACTGCTGCTACATGACCGCCGGGTCCCCGAGCCCCGGCGGATCGGCTCCACCGGTAGCCGCGGCCACACCGCGCCGCGCCGGTCTGGGTCAGTCCACGCCGGCCGGCACCGCGGCGTAGCGCTTCGCTACGTAATCATCCAGGATACGCAGGAACTCCGCCACCAGCCCTTCCCCGCGCAGCGTGGTGTAGAGCTCGCCGTCCACGTAGACCGGCGCCTTCGGCTCCTCGAAGGTGCCGGGGAGGGAGATCCCGATATCGGCGTGACGCGACTCCCCCGGCCCATTCACCACACACCCCATGACCGCGACCTTCAACTCCTCGACCCCGGGATACCGCTCCCGCCAGACCGGCATCTGCTTCCGCAGATACCCCTGGATCTCCTCCGCCATCTCCTGGAAGAATGTGCTCGTCGTCCGGCCGCACCCGGGGCAAGACGTCACCTGCGGGGTGAAGCTGCGCAACCCCAGCGACTGCAGGATCTGCTGCGCGACCTGGACCTCCTCCGTCCGGTCACCGCCAGGGCGCGGGGTGAGCGAGACGCGGATAGTGTCGCCGATCCCCTCCTGCAAGAGGATCGAGAGCCCCGCCGTCGAGGCGATGATCCCCTTCGTCCCCATCCCCGCCTCCGTCAAACCGAGGTGGAGCGGATAGTCGCAGCGAGCTGCGAGCTTGCGGTAGACCGCCACCAGGTCCTGGACCCCAGACACCTTCGCGCTCAGGACGATCCGGTCGTGCGGGAGACCGGTCGCCTCCGCCAGCTCCGCCGAACGGAGCGCGCTCTCCACCATCGCCTCCATCATCACCGACTTCGCGTCGAGCGGCTCCGCCGACCGGGCGTTCGCATCCATCATCTCGGTCAGGAGCTGCTGGTCCAGCGACCCCCAGTTCACCCCGATCCGCACCGGCTTGCCGTACTCGATCGCGACCTCGATGATCGTCCGGAAGTTGTCGTCCCTACGCTTCGCCCCGACGTTGCCGGGGTTGATACGGTACTTGGAGAGCGCACGCGCGCACTCGGGGTAGCGACGCAGCAGGAGATGGCCGTTGTAGTGGAAGTCGCCTACGATCGGGATGTTCAAACCACGATCCGCCAACCGCGCCACGATCTCAGGGACCGCCGCCGCGGCTTCCTCGTTGTTCACCGTGACCCGGACTATCTCGCTCCCCGCCGCCGCCAACGCCGCCACCTGATCGGCGGTCGCCGCCGCATCCGCCGTATCGGTATTGGTCATCGACTGCACCACGACCGGGTGCGAACTCCCAATCAGCACACCACCGACAGCCGTACTGACCGTCGCCCTACGCTGCCTGACCGTCATGCCATCCCTACCAGGAACATCGCTCCATCACACTCAGGGCACCACAGCCCCCAAAGCTAGTATCTTACCCCCGCAGGCACCATAGGGTATCCGCACCTCAATCCAACCCCCGCAGCAGCGTAGCCTCCGCGACCCTACGGATCCCGACCATGAACGCCGCCTGCCGCAGCGACACGCCTTCGGCACTCGCCAGCCCCCGAACCGAGTCGTATGCTCTGTCGAGTTGCAGCGTCAGCTCCTCGACCTCCCGCTGCAACGACCACCGGAACTGCTGGAGATTCTGCACCCACTCGAAGTATGAGACGATCACCCCTCCCGCATTGGCCAGTAGGTCGGGGATGACAGGTATGCCGCGCTCCTCCAGGATCCGGTCCGCCTCCGGTGTGATCGGCGCGTTCGCACCCTCGACGACGAGCCGTGCCCGTACCGCACGCGCGTTCCCACCCGTGATCACACCCCCGAGCGCCGCGGGGACCAGGAGATCGACGTCGAGTGTCAGCAGCTCCTCGTTAGTGATCGGATCACCCAACCCCGTCTCCCCCACCGGCACCCGCCCCCGGCTCTGCGCCCTTACGGCTTCGATATCCAGCCCCCGTTCGTCGTAGATCCCACCGTGCTGGTCGCTCACCGCCACCACCCGTGCCCCCGCCTCGGCAAGGAAGCGCGCCGCCCAGCTCCCGACGTTGCCGAACCCCTGGATCGCCACCGTGGCGCCACGCAAAGAGATCCCATGATCGGCCGCCGCCCGCGCCGCGATCAGTGCCACCCCCCGGCCCGTAGCCGATTCCCTCCCCTTCGCCCCACCCAACTCCACCGGCTTCCCCGTCACCACCCCCGGGGTGAAACCATGGAACTTCGAATACTCATCCATGATCCACGCCATGACCTGCGCATTCGTGTTCAGGTCCGGCGCGGGGATGTCCTGCTGCGGCCCGATGAAACCATGGACCCGCGCCACGAACGAACGGGTGAGTCGTTCCAACTCCCCTGTCGAGAGCTGGGTCGGATCACACGCGATCCCACCCTTGGCGCCGCCGAAGGGGAGATCGACGAGCGCCGTCTTCCAGGTCATGAGCGAGGCCAGCGCACGGACCTCGTCGAGATCCACCGACGGGTGGTAACGCAGTCCACCCTTCATCGGACCTCTCGAGTTGTCGTGCTGGACCCGGTAACCATGGAAGATCTGGAATTCATCACCCCGGCCCCGCATCGGGATCTCGACCATGATCTCGCGATAAGGGGTCTTGAGGGCTAGCTGCAGATAGGTGGGGAGCCCGAGCCGTTGCGCGGCGCGGTCGAACTGGTAATTCACCGCGTCGTACGCACTCAATGTCCCGGCAGGCGGTACACCTGCCGCCGGCGCGACACCCGCCGCCCGGTTGAGCGCTGCTCCGCCGTCGGCTCGATCTTCGGCACTGCCCGACATCCCCCCTCCTGGCACAGTTCGTCTACCGGGGGGATGCCGGGAATCTCATGCCAACGGGAAATCAGGCCATTCCTCGAGCGGCGTCGTCGACTTCACCAAATGGATCCCCGCGGCCGCGGCCCGCTCGAACGCAGTCTCCGCCTCGGGGGTGAAATCCACCAGGAACTCCCCCGGCCGCTCCGGATCGGGGACCGCGATCGACGTCATACAGTCGGTGAGCAGATAGATCTTCCCGAGCGGACGTTTGTCCCGCAGCGAGAGGAGGTCGTCCACCGTGCTCCGCACACAATGGCTCGCCGCCTGGCCGGCCAGGATCAACGCGTCGGCCTCGCCCAGTTCCTCGAGAAAAGCGGTGTTCGGCGCCGCTAGCGGATCACCCTCGAAGGTCGTCGCGACCTCCGGGCGTATCGCCGAATAGAACTCGGTCAGCGCGTCCTCACCCTTGGCGGCCACCCGGGCGGGCGAAAATCTGACATACGAATGGAACAGCCGCGCCTCATGGATCACCCCCACCAGCGCGTGCCCGTCACTCCCCGCCAAACAATGCGGCGGCCAGAGATAGAGCGTATACCGACCCCCGCGCTCGAGCTCCTCGCAGTAATACTCCACCTGCCGCCGCAGCCACTCCTCGTCCCCACCGGCCACCCACCGCGCCACCGCGGGGTTGGGGCGCAACCGGCCGGACCGCAGGTCCTCCACCGTTACCTCCGTGTGCGCCGGCGGGACGGCACCGTTCTCGTCCAGCCAGAAGCTCGGCGAAAAGATCTGCAACGGATAATGCGTGTCGAGCGTGCAGGTGATCTCCGTCAACGAGGCGAGGTTCCGATAGATGAAACGCGCCGTCCGGTCGTTGTCGTCCAACGCACCCCGCCCGCTGCGCCCCCCTACGAAGAGCGTCCCCTCCGGGAAGCAGAAGTCCTTCTGCAGGTCGATCAGCACCAGATGCACCCGCACGCGATCCTCGGCCGACGGCCCGATCCCATACGCATCCCGCCACTCCGCCGCGCGGCGCAGCAGCGCCTCCTGATCCGGCGCATACCCCCACCTCGACGCATTCGCCGAATCATAGAATTCCGGGACCGGCAGCTCCCCAACCGACCGAACCGAACTCGTCATCGACACCTCCCAACCTGGGTCGGACACTGTATACTTCGTTGTATACGACGTCGTCTTCCCTGCCCGTCGTGCTACTTGTGCGCCGACGTGACCACATGCCGCTCCCCGTTCACTACACCCCACCCGGTGACCGCCGTCCCCTACCTCGGGACGGCCTCCGCCGCGACTTCGACTACATTCGGGCGTTCTCCCCCCAGCATCCCTCGCAACGCGGCTAGCACGCCTCGCCTACGCACGAGCACGAGGTACACCTCCTCCGGATCCTCCCGCGCCACCCCTTCCTCCAGCCAGACGAAGGTGATATCTCCCAGCTCCGCCGGCACCTCCACGGCGTATCGCTCGCCTCGCCACTCGAGCTCGATGCGCTCCCCCAGCTCCGCGCCCCCCCGGAACTCCCGTTCGATGAAGTAATCCCGCTCTACCTTCCAGACCCCCTCCGCGAGCGGAACCCCCGAGCGATAGAAGTACGGGTCGAATGGCTCGCCATCGAGCCGCTTGAAGTTCTCGTCCATGGCGTAGTCCAGCTCCTCCAACCCCGCCTCGCTCGCCAGGGACTCGAGGTGATGCTGCAGCTCGTGCGTCAGCGTCTCCCAGAGCTCCTCCCCCCAATCGAACTCTGGATCCTGCCGGGAGACCCTCAGAAACGATCCGTAATACAGCACGACGGCGGACCGGATCAGCTCCGACCCGCCGAACTCGCCGGGGTACCGCTCCGTGTGGCATTCGCCCAGCGTATAGACCTCCGGCAGCTCCGGGTGCGGCAGGGCGCGTCGCTCGACTACCAGCCCATCCACCCCCTCCTTGTACTCGGCTGGTATCTCCTCCCAATACCGCCAGGCGAGTTCCTCGAACTCAGCAAAGGTCAGCTCCCCACCCTGCCCACTCATACCTCTACCGCAGCTCTAACACCAACGCTCACTGCCGTACCCCCTAGACGACGTCGCCGGCGACGCCGTCACGCTACCGACGACGGCTCCGACTCCTCCGCCCGCACCTCGGCGGCGGTGCGATCCAGCCGCTCGACCAGCCACCCGTTCGCCGCCAGGAAGATCGCGATAGCCACCCCCCACTGCAGCACGACGCTCCCCACGCCGAAGGTCCCGAAGCGCGGCTCACCCCACACCTGGTAGAACCACCAGAGCACCAACACGACCGCCTCGACCACCACCAGGCGGATCACCCAGTCCCACCACCGTCCGATCCGGAGGTCGGCGTGCGGAGTATTGACCAGCTCGTTGCGGAACCTCGTCACCCCATAACGCAGGACCCCGATGGCGAAGAAGAGCCCGGATACCATCAGCCCCACCCCCCAGACGAAGTCCTGGTTCAGGAACACCTGCTGATTCAGCGCCGAGGGGATCCCGAGCAAGAAGCCGGCGCTCCCCACGAGCGCGATCGCCCGGCCGCGGCGGACCCCAGCATCGGTCAGAACCCGTACCGCCAGCTCGATCATCGCGATCAGACTCGTGCACGCCGCGAAGAGGAGCGCCAGGAAGAAGATCGACATGAAGAAACGGCCGAGCGGCATCCGCTCGAAGAGCTGCGGGATCCAGATGAAGGTCAATCCCTCGTTGCCCTCACCCACGATCTGGCTGGCGGCGTCCGGCATCATCGAGAAGATCGTGCAGAGGACCATGATCCCCGCCATCAGCGAGACCGTGTTGTTGCCGAACCCCAGCATGAACGCGTTCAGCGAGGTGTCCTCCGTCTTCCGCATGTAGACCGCGTACGCCACGATCAGCCCCCACCCCGCCCCCGTGTCCCAGGCGTTCTGCGTGAGCGCCTCCAGCCAGACCTTGTAGTTCGCCAACCCCTCCCAGCTCGGCGTGAAGAGGAAGTTCAGCCCCGCCTCCGCACCGGGGAGCGTCACCGCCCGAATCGTCAACGCCACGACCAGGAAGAAGAGACTGGGGATCAAGACCTTGGCCGCCGCCTCGATCCCCTTCACCCCACGTGCCACCACCCAGATCCCCGCCCCGACCGCCAGCGCGTGTACCCAGAGCACCTTGGGCGTATAGGCGAAGCTCGACCAGAGCGCCTGCGGATCCGCGCCCGGCAGCTCACCCACCACCGCAGCCCAGAAATAGCGAAGCGTCCACCCCATCACCACGGCGTAGTAGAACATGATCGCCGTCGAGGTGAACGCTATGAAGGATCCCATCCACGCGAACTTGGGACCGACCAGTCGAGCGAACGCGCCCGGCGGCCCCTTCCGCGCCGCCTTCCCCATCGCGAACTCGACCATGATCAACGGGACCGACCACGCAAGGAGGAATACTACCCAGGCCACCAGGAAGGACCCACCGCCGTTCGACGCCGCTATGCGCGGAAATCGCCAGATGTTGCCCGTCCCCACCGCCATGCCCAGCATGGCCAATATCATCCCCCACCGGCTCGAGAACTCTTCGACTCGCTTGGCCACGTAGCCTCCTTGAAGTAGGGACCAGGGATCAGGGTTCAGGGGTCAGGGAATTGCTTGGGATTCGGGGGTTGGGGGTCGGGATTCGGGATTTGGGGGGTGGGGGCTGGACGGTGGGGGGTAGCGGGAGTCCTCCTACGAGCAGCGGACACCCGCATCGTCTCCCCCCGAGCTCTCAGGATACCAGGGCCGTTTCGGCAATCCCAGGCAACCAAGGCACTCCGGTTGTCCCGGTCACCCCAAGGACCCCGAAGACCCCGGACTCCCCCAGCAACCCAGACCACCCCACCCCCGAATCCCGAATCCCGATCGCCGAATCCCAAACACCCCGCCCCCCGAATCCCAGATCCCAACCCCCGAATCCCAGCCTACCTTATCCTCTCCCTCACATACTCCACTACCCTGCTTTGATCGATTCGCTCCTGACGCAACGTGTCACGGTCACGGATCGTCACCGTGCCGTCCTCCAGCGTCTGGCCGTCGACCGTCACCGCGAATGGAGTACCCGCTTCATCCTGCCGGCGGTACCGCTTGCCGATCGACCCGCTGTCGTCGTAGAACGACGGGATAGCGGACCGACGCAGCTCGCGCTGGATCTGCTCCGCGATCTCCGGGAGCCCATCCTTCTTGACCAGCGGGAGCACCGCTACCTTGATCGGCGCCAAGCGCGGGTGCAGCCCCAATACCACGCGCACCTCCCCTTCGACCTCCTCCTCCCGGTACGCATCCGCCAGCACCGCCAGCGTCACACGGTCGGCACCGATCGACGTCTCGACCACGTAAGGGATGTACCGCTTGTCGCGGTCGACCGGGTCGACGTACTCCAGCTTCTTCCCCGAATACTCCTGGTGCCGGCCGAGATCGAAGTCGGTGCGGTTGTGGATCCCCTCGATCTCGTTCCAACCGAACGGGAACTCGTACTCGATGTCGTATGCCTTCTTCGCGTAGTGCGCCAGGTCCTCCGGGGCGTGCTCGTGGAAGCGCAGCTTCTCCGGGCGGATCCCGAGCGACTTCACCCACTCCATACGACTGGTCTTCCAATACTCGAACCACTCGTCGTCCGTGCCCGGCTCCACGAAGAACTGCATCTCCATCTGCTCGAACTCGCGGGTCCGGAAGGTGAAGTTCCCCGGGGTGATCTCGTTGCGGAACGCCTTACCGATCTGCGCGATACCGAACGGGATCCGCTGCCGTGTGCTCGTCAGCACGTTCTGGAAGTTGACGAAGATCCCCTGCGCCGTCTCCGGACGTAGATAGACGACCGCCGCCTGACTCTCGACCGGACCCATGAAGGTCTTGAACATCAGGTTGAACATCCGCGGCTCGCCGAAAGCTTCCTTCGTCCCGCAGACCGGACACTGGTTCGTCCACCTGATGTCCGGATTGTCCGCCCGGAACCGGCGATGGCAGTTGCGGCACTCGACCAGCGGGTCGGTGAACCCATCCACGTGCCCGCTCGCCTCCCAGACCCGGGGATGCATCAGGATCGCCGCGTCGATACCCTCGACGTCATCCCGCTCGTGCACCATCGAGCGCCACCAGGCATCCTTCACGTTCCGCTTCAGCTCGACCCCCAGCGGCCCGTAATCCCAGACCGACCCGGTCCCGCCATAGATCTCCGACGACTGAAAGATGAAGCCCCGCCGCTTGCAGAGCGAGACCAACTTCTCCATCAAGTCACTGCCGTTCGCCATTTTATCTCCGCATACTCGACGCTGTCCTATTTTCATCGCGGGCCACCCCGGGCCACCACGGAACGCACCAAGTTATCTGTATACCCACACTGTCTGCAATGTCTTTCTACATTGCAACCCCGACCGTCTCACGGCCAGGCCTCACGGAATGGAACGCGTCTTGCTTCCGCACCCCCTGCTACGCGCCGCTGGGCGCTGGCCCACGGGACCGGTACGAGCACGAGGATGATAGCCGTCCCCCCGCTCATAACAGCCACCGAGCGCGACGGGCTGCGCACCCTCCTCTCCCGCACCCTGGCGGCAGGTGAGCCCCCCATCGTTCGCGCCATCCTCTTCGGCTCCAAGGCCCGCGGCGACTTCGACGCCGACTCCGACATCGACATCCTGCTGATCTGCGACGTCCCCCCCGAGGATCGTGACGACGTCAGCCGCATCCTCGCTCGCGACGCCCGCATCGTCAGCAAGGAAACCGGTTTACGCATCGAGACCTGGACCATTACTACCGCGGACCTTGAGGTCGGGTCCCGCACCCCGATGCTCATCGACGCGATCGAGGACGGCTACACCCTCTGGCCCACCTCCGCGCCGCCACTCCGCCTCGCCTTCACCCCGAGCGACGCCCGCTTCTGCGCCAGCTGCCTCCTCGATTGGGTCGAGGCCGGCGGCCCGATCGTCCGGCGAGCCCTCGCCCGCGGTCGATACGACGAAGCAGCCCAACGCGCCCGCGACGACATCACCCGCCTCGCCGCCGCCGCACTACTCCTCGAAGGGGAGACAAGGCACCGCCGCGTCGGTACGCTCGAACTCTTTGCCGAGAAATTCATCGAGACGGGCCGCTACCCCCGCTCCCTCCTCCCCGCGCTGGATTGGGCCGCCAGGGCATACCCCCCTGGCGGGGGACGCGGCACCGGCAGACCTCCCCCCCCCCCCC
>Ga0180215_1000262_pt1 | contig 72496 bp, 70 predicted proteins | sample eDN3rd37CBELigBY_FD_128871 | JGI IMG/M metagenome (GOLD analysis project Ga0180215, IMG submission 128871) | Enriched backyard soil microbial communities from Emeryville, California, USA - eDNA 3rd pass 37_C BE-Lig BY (version 2) (version 2) | ecosystem: Environmental > Terrestrial > Soil >...
TAAATACATTATCTATCCTTTTTGATATCGCGTAAAATGAATAAAGATGATAATAAACCATCATTTTTTGTGATATCATAGAACAATAGAAAAATAGATAGGGGAAGGGAAATCGTGATGGAATTTAAAGACTTAGAAATTTTTCAAGCGGTGGCGGAACATGGGACGATTACGCGTGCAGCCAAGGAGCTAAACTATGTACAATCAAATCTTACCGCTCGCATACATAAATTAGAAACAGAACTGAAAACCCCTTTGTTTAACCGGCATCGGCGTGGGATGAGTTTGACACCTGAGGGAAAGAAGCTTTTAACGTATAGTCAACAAATTTTATCGTTAACAGCTGAAATGAAACAAGCTGTTCAAAATCAAACACAACCATCTGGAAAATTAGAAATCGGCACGGTTGAAACAGTCATCCATTTGCCCAAAATACTATCTAGCTATATTAAAAACTATCAAGATGTTGATTTGTCTGTGTTTACAGGGGTTACCGAAACCCTGCAAAGAGAAGTTCTACACCATCAATTAGACGGAGCGTTCGTGACAGAATCAGATTTTCATCCTGATCTTGTTTCACATCAGGTGTTCCAAGAGGAACTTGTGTTGATTTCAGATTCAGCCGCCAACTCCCTAGAAGAGTTGAAAGAGAAACCTTTCTTATGTTTTAGCAAAGGATGTGGGTACCGGGCGCGACTTGAAACATGGTATAAAGACCAAAACATCACACCAAAAAGAGTGATGGAATTCGGTACATTAGAAACCATCTTACAAAGTGTTACCATGGGACTTGGTGTTACCTTTGTTCCAAGGTCAGCTGTCATCCATATGGAACAAAATGGACTCATCAAATGTCATGCCCTGCCCTCAAAATACAGCACGATTAAAACGGTGTTTATCAGAAGAGCCGATACGTATATGACAGCAACCATCGCAAAATTTATTGAAACGATTGAAATAAATAAATAGCTTCCTGCTCGCTTGTAATAATCCGCGAACAGAAAAACCGGGAATCGTATGGATTCCCGGTTTTTCTAGTTTTCGCTTCCATCACAATAAGAAGCGACCACAGCGGCCATTGCTTTTGCACTGATGAGCAAGCTTTTTTCATCAATATCAAATTTAGGATGATGATGTGGATAAGCTTCCCCTATTTCAGGAGCTGCACCCACATAGAAGAAACATCCTGGTACTTTTTCAAGATAGTAAGCAAAATCTTCTGAAGGCGGCTGTGGCGGTGTTTCCAAGACGGCCTCCACTTCTGGAATCGACGCTTGTTCTAAAGCTTGTCTCACCTGCTCTGTTACTTCAGGATCATTATAAAGTACTGGATAGTCATTCTTATATTCAAGCACCGCTTTTACTCCATACATTTTTTCGATCCCTTCCACAATGGTTCGCACCTCTTTTTCAACTATTTCTCGCGTTTCCGGAGACATAGTTCGAACATCTCCTTCAATCGTGACGCTATCTTTGATGACATTAAAGGTCCCTTTCCCATCAAAATTCCCAATCGTCACTGAAGCAGGATCAAATGGATTGATCCGACGGCTAACAATACTCTGGAGATTCATCACAAACGAACTTCCTGCCACAATCGCATCGTTCGCCAAATGTGGGGAAGAACCATGACCACCTTTCCCCTGAATTACTACTTTAAAATAAGCTCTTCCAGTTTGCGTGTTTCCACTTCGATAATAGATAGAGCCTGTTTTCATGTTCGACATCACATGAATTCCTAAGATCGCGTCCACCCCATCCAGAATGCCCGCTTTTATCATTCCAATTGCTCCACCAGGTGGGGTTTCTTCTGCTGGTTGGTGAATAACTTTAATGGTGCCAGCTAATTGTTGTTTTTGCTCTGCTAGAGTCTCCGCTAAAATCAACATGTAAGCAGTATGAGCATCATGACCGCAAGCATGCATCACGCCTTCCTTTTTTGAAGCAAAAGATAGCCCTGTTTCTTCCTTAATTGGCAGGGCGTCAAAATCAGCACGAATGGCAATCGTTTTCCCCGGCTTTGATCCTTTAATCGTGACAACAATCCCCCGTTCACCACCAAAGTTCGTCTCCACTGAATCCACAGGAACATTTTTATAAAAATCAGCAATATAATTGGCAGTTTGTTCTTCTTGAAAAGAAAGTTCAGGATGTTCATGAAGATAGCGGCGAATCTCGATGATTCGTGTCTTTTTTTCATCTAGTTTTTTCATAAGTTCGTCTCGTAACATGCGACTATACTCCCTTCAGTTTCTTTAGTCGTTATCTGATTGAATCCACCTTTTTCGATTCCGCTACAGTTTTTTTCTATACCTTATTACAGTAGCATCTCCTTTTTTCCATTGGAAGGTCACACGCTATCTAAAAGAATCCATTCCACCCAAGAGTGTACATTTTTTTATGATTCCAAACCTCCAATAATACTCACAGGCTATTTATAAATAACGCGAGCGTACTGAAAAACCACAAGACGGTCCGAATGAAATTTTGTTCATTTCCTTATTTTGAACATAATTCCAATTCTATTGTTAGATACTACCAGTACGATATGTATTTTTGTGCGAGATAAGGTGGAGTCATGTTTAGAAAGCGAAAAGGCAAACAATTGCCCAAAAGAAGATATGATACGGTAGATAAAACAATCAGCGATGTGTTTGAAAGGGCCAAAAAATCAAGCGATTTTACAACCATCTCGCTATTTGAAGAAGACCAATTAAAAATCAGTTTTTATAAAACACTAATTGATCCCAGCATCCTTCAGAAGTCGGTTTTGCCTTTTATTAAGGAAAAGGCTTCTGCCATAAAGGAGCTGACTGATCTTACGGAAATAATCCCAATCGAAGGGATTACATTCACAAAAGATTACCATGAGGTTGAAAAAGCCCTTCATGAAGGTTCAGTTGTGGTCTTTTTTAAGGATAAAAAAGACGAATTCGCCCTGCTTAATATTAGTTATGCTCGGTTGGGGCAACGGGAAACCAATGACACCCAGAACGAATTTAGTGTACTTGGACCGAAGATTGGTTTTATAGAAGACCTTTCAACAAACCTACATTTATTAAGAGACCACCTTGGTACTTCCGACCTGATATTTGAAGAGATAATGGTAGGGTCGAGAACAAAAACAAAGGTCGTCATTGCCTATTTAGACGGCGTTACAAATCCAACTTATATAGACACCGCAAAACAGCGACTAAAGGAACTTGATGTCGATGTTTCCTTTGACAATACACAACTAGAACAGTTGATTTCAGATAATACGAGAACTCCTTTTCCTTTATTTATCACAACAGAGCGAGTAGACAGAACAGTAGGATCCCTTCTGCAAGGACAAATTGTAGTGATAGGTGATAAATCTTCCTATGCGATCATCGGACCGGTCACACTGATGGAGTTTTTTTCAAACCCGGAGGATTACTACCTCCCATCTATTGTTGCATCGTTTTTTAAATTGATTCGCATCTTTGGGATGATGTTTTCGATTTTTGCTAGTGCCTTTTATATTGCAGTCTTTACTTTTCACTTTGAGGTTGTCCCTAAGGATTTATTAGGTCCGATTATCTATTCACGGGCAAACGTTCCTTTTCCTCCTGTCATCGAGGTGTTATTTTTAGAGATTACGATTGACTTACTGAGAGAAGCAGGGGCAAGGCTGCCAACCAAAATTGGCCAAACTCTTGGGATTGTTGGCGGTATCGTTATTGGTCAGGCAACTGTTGAAGCGGCCCTTACGAGTAATATTTTATTAATTATTGTCGCTCTTGCAGCGTTGTCTTCCTTCACCACTCCCATTTATAAAATGTCCAATGCCGTACGATTGTTACGATATCCATTTATCCTAATGGCTGCTATTTGGGGAGGATTAGGGATTTATGTAGGTTTAATTTTATTGATTACTCATTTATCCCGCTTAAAATCATTAGGCGTCCCCTACCTTCTCCCACTTTTTCCTTATCGAAAAGGAGGAGTCGTTGGCTCTTTTGTAAGGCCCAATTATCTTAACTTCAACAAGCGTCCCTGGTATTTAAGAGCTTTAAGTTTAAAGAGATTCTTTCCAGCAAACGATAAAGACCCAAATGAAGGTCTAGATACCGAATAACACTTGATAAAGGCTGGGAAATAAATGAAAAAGCCGAAAAAGCATCTTGTTTTTTTCTTCATCTTAGTTTGTATCGTCAGTCTTTTTGGCTGCAACCGAACGAGAATTATTGACAAAATTAGTATTGTTCATGTGTTTGGCTTCGATCAAGCAGATAATGGGGAATTAGTTGGTACGGCGTTATTCCCTCAATACACAAAAAGCAAAAGCAGTGATCAAATTCAATATTTAGAGGAACAAGCATCTTCAAGTGTTCTTTTTGTGCCTAAAATGGCGGCACATACCAGTACCCCAGTTGAACTATCAAAGATCAGGGTGTTGTTATTTGGGAAAAAGTATGCTGAAGCAGGCATTCAAGATATGGTCGACCGCTTTATGACAACCCCTCAGCTTGGGACGAACATTCACATTGCTGTTTCTACACATTCAGCTAGGGAAACATTAAACAGATTTAAAAAGGAGAAATCCCTTACCTTAGCTGAACGAATTGACCATAATATGCAAGGACAGAGTCTTCCTACCATGAACCTCCATGTTTTTTTAAACCACTTTTATGGAGAAGGTATGGATGCTTACGTTCCGATGATCAACATAGATGAAAATGATATGGTAAGTGTAGAAGGAATGGGCGTATTTAAGGGGGACAAATTTAAGCTCCAGTTAGATTCAGAACAAACTGCTCTATTTTCCATTCTTAAAGATTATCGCTCACAAGCAACTTTTAAAATCCCTCTAGATGAGAAAGATCGAAGTGAAATCATCATTATAAAGTCATTCCGAGGAAAGAGCAAATGGGATTGGAATCCGAAGAAGAAACAAATGAACCTACGTTTACAGCTAGAAATGACCATGTCTCAGCACCCACGTAAATATAATCTTGAAAAAGTTCAAGAAATTAACAAGATAAAGAAGTTAATTGGTACAAACTTAGAAAAAGGGATTATGGAGCTGCTGGAAACCTTTAAAGAAAATGAAGTGGACCCCCTTGGAATTGGGAATATCGTGCGTTCCAAAGATCGAAACTGGGATGAAGCAAGTTTTTATCAACTCTATCCAACCTTACCAATCCATGTAGACGTGAACTTACAAATCATACATTCTGGCCTTGAAAGCTAGCTTATTAGGATGGATTCTTATGAACTCAATCGTGAAGGAAAATAAAATGGTGTCACCCTACTTTCTGTTCTTCCTGATCCATAGTACACAAACAGGGATTGGTGTTTTAAAATTTCAAGCACACATCATTAAGGGAGCAAAGCATGATGCCTGGATTTCTGTTTTGTCATTTGGTTTACTCTTGCATATAGTCTTTTTCATGATGCTGTTTATCCTAAAACAGTCAAGTAATGGAGACATCCTCTCCTTTCACAAAGACGTTTTTGGAAAAGTGCTCGGTGGGACCTTAAATATTCTCCTTGCGGGTTACTTTTCGCTCTTTGGTTTATTCGCGTTACATAACTATATTGATATTCTCCCGATTTGGGTATTTGATGGAATCGCTCCCTGGGAGTATTTCTTGCTCCTATCTGTCATTATCCTATACATTGTTTCCGGCGGCTTTAGAGTTGTAACCTCAATATCTTTTTGGGGTGTAATTATCCCAAGCTTTTTACTGCTTTCCCTATTATACTTACTTAATTATGCTGAGGTTTCCTATCTAACGCCAGTTCTTCAATATACAGTAAAGGACTATCTCATCTCGGCGAAAGAAGCAGCACCTGTCTTTCTAGGATTTGAGACTGTACTCGTTTTTTTTCCATTTATTAAAGACCGAGAAAAGTCTGGTAAATGGGGCCACATCGCTTTACTTTATACAACAATCTTATATACAACGATTACAGTCGTTACCTTTATGTTTTTTTCCCAAGGCAAGTTGGAACATTTAACATGGCCTACTTTGACCATGATTAAAATTATCACTTTTCCATTTTTAGAGCGTTTTGAGTTTATTTTTATTTTCACCTGGCTACTAGTCGTGATGCCTGTAATATGTGTGAATCTATGGTCGGCCATTAGGAGCATTAAATTAACAATCCCTAAGACAAAACCAACCTACCTATTAGTAGGATTTATCATCATGTTTTTCTTTGTTAATCTCCAGATCGATGAAATCCAATATGCAACCCTTTTCGCCAAGGTCGTTAGCTATAGCGGACTTATTTTTCTATTTGGTTATATTCCATTCTTGTTTTTGATTGCAGTTGTTCGGAAAAAACTGAAAAAAGTGACGCAAACGGTGACAGGAACCTCCCAATAACTGGAAGGTGCCTGTCACCGTTTTGGTCACCGTTTTGATACTATTGATTCCCCTTCTTAACCCATTCCGCTACAGTCACTGTACGTTTTGCTTGGTGTTTGACTGCTGCTTGAACATCCTCAATCATCTTTCCATCTTGGCCAACAGTTACACTTGTACCGTATGGATTTCCTCCTGCTGCAAATAGAACTGGATCAGTATAGCCTGGAGTTGCAATAATTGCGCCCCAATGCATCATCGATGTGTACAAGGAAAGAAGTGTAGCTTCTTGACCACCATGTGGATTTTGTGCGGAAGTCATCGCGCTGACTACTTTGTTTACAGTTTTGCCTGTCGCCCACAATCCGCCTTGCGTATCTAGAAATTGCTTCATTTGCGAAGGCATGCCTCCGAATCGTGTTGGGGCACTAAAGATAATCGCATCTGCCCATTCAATATCTTCCCCTGTTGCAACTGGAACATCTTTCGTTGCGTTTACAGTGTTTTTCCAACCTTCATTTCCTTCTACAACAGAATCAGGTGCTAATTCTTGTACTTTTACGACTCTAACTTCAGCACCCGCTTCTTTTGCTCCTTCTTCAGCCCATTTTGCTAATTGATAATTTGTTCCACCCATGCTGTAAAATACAACTGCTAATTTAACTTTTTCCATTTTCTCTGTCTCCTTTTTGTTTGATTTCCCAAATAGATTGGATAAAAAACTCATCTTTTTGTACTCCTCCTCTAGATGTTTCTTCATTAGTTTGTGAATGAAGCTGGTTTATAAACTCTTATACCACTGTGCTGCAGCTTCCACTTCCGCAACGGTTAGTTGATGACCATAGTTTTCCCAATGTAACTCAACGATCGCTTTCGCCTTTGTTAACTTATCCTGTAATTCTGTTGATTCTAGCGGTGAACAGATTGGATCATTCGTACCTGCGGCAATGAATATTGACTTCCCAGACAATTCCGGAAGTTCAATGCCTCTCCTTGGCACCATCGGGTGGTGCAAAATGGCTCCCATCAAAGCATCTTGATAATGGAACAATAAGCTAGCAGCAATATTCGCCCCATTTGAATAGCCAATGGCAATGATTTTATCGCGGTCAAACTCATATTTTCCGGCAGCCTCATCGAGAAACTCATTTAATTCTTTTGTACGGAAAATCAAGTCCTCTTCGTCAAATACTCCTTCAGCTAGTCTGCGAAAGAATCGAGGCATTCCGTTTTCTAATACATTTCCTCTCACGCTCAATACATTGGCTTCTCCGTCAATTCTTCCCGCAAGTGGGAGCAAGTCGAACTCGTTTCCTCCGGTTCCATGCAGCAATAATAACGTTGGCTTGGACGGGTCTTTCCCTTTTTGAAATACGTGTTTCATTATGAATCTCCTTTCCTATTGGCACCATAACCCCAGTTGACAATTCCGGTTAGCTTTCTCATTTATATACAAACAAAGGGTGATATATCTACGTGTTTATATATCATCGATCAAACACTCTAACTTCGATCGGCAGCAATTCTCTCTCAAGCTGCTCTCGATGTGGTTCATATTGTGCTGGTAACATCAATTGTTTCCCCATCGTAGCGGGTGATTCATCATGTGCGAATCCTGGTGGGTCAGTGGCAATTTCAAAGAGAATCTCACCATGCTCTCTAAAATAAATCGCGTTAAAGTAGTTACGATCCCGTACGGCAGTAACCCCATAGCCACCTGATGCAACAAGCTTTTGCCATTCTAATTGATCTTGGTTATCTGTCGCTCTCCAGGCAATGTGGTGAACCGTTCCTACTCCCATTCTCCCACGGCCATTCGTAGTTAATTTTAGGTCAATGATGTTTCCAATATCAGCAGTCGAACGATAGCGAACGAAATCTCCTTCTTTCCCAACCAACTCAAGTCCCATAACCGTTTCTAACAATTCACCTGTTTGATCGGGACGAGTTGAATATAGAGTTGCTCCGCCAAATCCCTTGATTGCGACCTCAGGTACTACCTCCCCAAATGTCCAAGGGTTGTTTTCGCCTTCTTCTCTTTCAACAATTTCCAAATGAAGTCCGTGTGGATCATCAAAAACGATGGATTGTTCTCCGAAACGCTCCATTTTTGAAAAAGAAACACCAAACTTTGCAAGTCTCTTCTCCCAAAATGCCATGCTACCTTTAGGAACAACATAAGAGGTAACCCCTACTTGGCCATCTCCGATTTTCCCTTGATAAGCATTCGCCCACGGGAAAAACGTAATGATCGTACCAGGTTTCCCTCCCTCATTTCCAAAGTAAAGATGATACGTGCCTGGGTCATCAAAATTAACTGTCTGTTTCACTAAACGCAGACCTAAAACACCGGCGTAGAAATCGACATTCTCTTGTGGATGACCAACGATGGCAGTGATGTGGTGGATCCCCATGGTTTTCTTTTTCATTTCTATACAACTCCTTTTTATTAAGATCATCAATCAGCAAAGTGACCACATCGAATCTAAATATTATCCTACTTTAAAATATTTTTAATTCGAGATATTTGTTCAAAAAAAAGCTTTAGAATTTGATCCCTACGCATTGTTCTGCCTCAACGATCTTTGTATATATCTCGAAATCATTTATCTTGAATATGAGATAATAGTAATACGTAATACTCTTTTTGTCAACACTCTAATTTTCACTTATGCTTTTCGTACAATAAGAAGAAGTTCTTACGCAACTCACTGTCGCTGATCGCTAACCTTACTGATAAGTCTTCTGATCGTAAGACAAACTCTTTGATTCCGATGAATTCTGATTCGGCTATTAAATAGAATTGCGTTCCTTTTTTTATCCCTTTAAAATTCTTCTTTAACTTATATCTCTTCATACTCTGACCTAGTGACCCCCACCATTATTCTCATCACCATCTTATCGCAAAACCATTATCCTTTACACTTTCAAAATCAGTTCTCCCCTTTATTCATTTTCCTTAGCAATATCCATTTTATACTTTTATGTTCGAAACTTTATGGAACTTAGTAATTAGTAATTCCATGAAATGAAGCGTTAATCCTTCTTGGACTAACGCTTCATGTATACTCCTATTCAATATAAACAAGCACTTGTTAGCGTGATGTTTTCGGTGGTTGACACACTTCACATTTACGCTGGTGATTATCTTTAAATTTCTTAAAAGTTTTTTCAAAGTTGCTCCCACATGAACATTTAAATAATAACTTTTGAGAAAACCCGTGATATTCCGTCGTCAATAACTTGCTTTCCGAATTCTTCTCAACAAATTCTTTAATTTTATCAATGGTCCATCGTTTATTCATGTTCTTATCCCTCCATTTTTTTCACTAGGCGGAGGCTGTTTGTGGCATCCGTTACAATTATGATCAAAAGTTGTCGTAATTATCCTAAGTTTTTACTATACCATACGCTAGGATATCATGCTATTTTATCCCAGCCAGTAGGGACTTTTAAAATAAAGACGTTATTAACGCAATTTAAGCTAATTTCTCAACTAAAAACTAATGCGAAATGAAAAAAGGATTTATCCATGTGAAGGCAATAACCTCGTTTTCAAAAAAAGAATCTCCATTATAATTTATGTAGTTCAGTCCTTTGTGAAGAAACAATGTAAAATGGCACTTAAAATAGCATACCTTTTTGGCGTAGTAAATAGCACCCCAAATGGCATATTGACAATGGATATTTTCCTCGTGCCATTTTTAGAGTGCTATTCTTATTAAGCTATGTATTTATCGGTCTTTTTCAAGAAAACCCAAGGATTTATTCCATTATGTGGTAAAATACACTTAAAGATTATGAAAATTCCGTACACCAACTAATAAAGTAATAATCTTTAACAAAGGAAATTTACTTTATGTAATAAAATTTTATAGCATTACATTGAAAAGTGGGGGGAAACAGAGTTGAATAAAATGATGCTTCACATTGAAGGGCTGGCCGTTTTAGTGTTAAGTGTATATCTTTATTCGTATAATGAGTACAATTGGTGGATGTTTTTACTATTATTGTTAGCACCTGATATTTCAATGATAGGGTATTTGATTAACAATAAAGTGGGAGCAACATGCTATAATCTATTTCACACTTATAGTTTGTCGATTGCTATTATAATAGTAGGTTTACTCCTATCGAATCAGTTGGTGTTGGCAATAGGGTTAATTTGGTCAGCTCATATAGGGATGGATAGAGCAATTGGTTATGGTCTTAAATATTCAACTAATTTTAAAGATACACATTTAAATAGAGTTTAAGTTGTTTTACGAACGGGTGCTTTAGAAGCATGAGAACACCCACATCAGAATAAAAGCTTGGGATATCCCAAGCTTTTTTGTGTTAATTGAATGATAATTAATTGCTATTTATGTTGCAAAATCGTTTGCTAATCAGTCTGCAAATTTATGTTTTCTCCACGCTATCTGAACTACTACTTAATTATGAATGAAGATCCTTTTTATAAAGCCTTAGTTATAAAAACTACTCGCCTCTGAAGACTGGCTTTCTTTTTTTAGCAAAAGCTTGTACGCCTTCCTGAACATCTTTCGTTCCGAAACACACTTTAATCGACGAGTATTCTTGTTTAAGAATGGTCGTTAAATCTGTGTCCTGGCTAGCGGCAAGCAATCTTTTCGAGAGCGTCATCGCAACCGGTGGTCCCTCGGCTAATGTTCTGGCAAAGGCCATCACCTGTTCATGAAACTCTTCCTCAGGGAAGATTCCGTTTACTAACCCTAAGCGTTCAGCTTCCTCCGGAGTGATGTCCCGACCTGTATAAATCAATTCTGCGGCTTTGGCCTGTCCAACCAATCTCGGTAAAAAGTAAGTCATACCCGCATCTGGGCTGAGTCCGCGACGAATGTATCCAGCTGTTACCTTTGCACCAGCTGACATAAAACGCATATCGCATGCAAGAGCAAGTGCGAGTCCTGCCCCAGCAGCAATCCCATTTATTGCTGCGATAACTGGTTTATCACAATGAACAATTCCTAATGCTTGGAGACCAACCCACCCTAAGTCGTCCAACTTTTTATGACGTGATTCATTTGTTGTATCTCGCTTCGCATAATCAGTCAAGTCAAGACCCGCACAAAATCCTCTTCCACTTCCAGTAATCACGACAACACGGACTTCATCATCAGCTGAAGCCTCAGAGATTGCCTGAATAATCTCCGTGCTTAGCTTATCATTCACCGCGTTCAAACGATCAGGTCTGTTAAGGGTCAATGTCCGGACCCCGTCCTGCGTATCTACTAAAATATGCTCCATCTTTTTTCCTCCTCAACCTATATATTTTTCTGATTATTTAGATTAATAAAATTATACCAATGAAACAATGCCCCTGTACACCTTTAATTTTTCCAAGTACATCCAAACACATCCAAGTGACCACTAGCCTTGCACGAGTTTAAAAATTTCCCATAATTTCAAAAAAATGTATTTACACACAAGAAAAAAACTCCTATTGTAGAAGTGGTTGACCTTGTTTTGTTCCCTTAAACAAACAAGTCTTCTACAAAGGAGTTTCATCATGAACAAGAAAAGTATAGGACGTGAAATGCTCATTTGTCAATGTCTTTCCCAACTTCCACTAGAGGATTATGATTGCCCCCTAATTGATTATGGGAAAAAACTTTCAACTAAATCCTTAATAAAAATTTTTGTAGCGGCCCAGTTGGACGAATGGGATTCATATAAAAACATGGAAGAAAAGTTAGGGGCACATCCAAAGCTCCGTAAGGAGATTGGGATAGAAGAAATAAGCGGATCTCAGTTAAGTCGCAGGATCTCCGACCTGCCAACTGAATGGTTACAAAATCTTTTTGTTAAAGTTGTAAAGAAGATTCAGCTGTTCACCAAAGGGCTGAAGGGCCTACCTAATGGGTTGGGTGTATTGAAAATTATTGATTCTACTGAAATAAGTTTACCCAAAAATTTATGTGATTGGGCATTTATTTCAAAGAGCCATACTGCGGTTAAGATGCATACTAGATTGGTAGTTGCGTCAGAGAATGTAGTTTATCCCGACAAAATTGTACCATCTTCAGGTAAGTTAAGTGACAATGAAGGTTCAGATGATTTAGTTGAGGAATCAAATGCCATTTATGTAATGGATCGTGGATATCCTTCCAGAGAAAAATTTCAAACTTGGGAAGAACAAGGGATATCCTATGTTGTTCGACTCACGAAATCTCTTCGTTTAGGTATATTAAAAAAGTACACACCCACTCATCCATCCGTGACTCTTGATGCAAAAGTATCCTATAACGTGTCTAAAAAGCCTGTTCGCTGCATTGAATTTATGGATGAATAAGAAAGAACCTACCGAATTTTAACGAACCGGTTTGACCTAACGGACCAACAAGTGATGGAAATCTACCGTGCCCGTTGGACAATTGAGTTGTTCTTTAAATGGGTAAAACAGCATTTGAAATTTACAAAAATATGGAGCACGAAGCCACAAGGGATATGGAACCAAATGTTCCTGGCTTTAATCGCATATGGGCTTTCCTTATTAGTAAAACTTCAAACTCAATCAGATAGGACTACCTTTGGGTTCTTTAGGTTATTACAAACCTATCTTTATAAAACTGTAGGTTCATTTATGAAAGCTTTGAAAAAGAAGAAGAAGAAAACATCAAAGGGTAGACAAAAAGTTCCAATAACTAAACCTAAATGTAAGCCGGAATTTGGAAATGTCGCTAGGGATAAAACAGAGAAGAAGAAAAAAAAGCACAAATAAATGGATTCAATAAAAAATGTAAAAAAAAGGGAACAAGGTCATTTTAAAGCCTCGCTTCCTTTTTTTAATTTGTGGCGAAAAGCATATGGTAAATTTTTCAATAATTTCAAATCAAATACATTCATGCAAGGCTAGTGCCAAGTGACAGGCACCTCCCATTTACTGGGAGGTGCCTGTCACTTGAAATAGGAATAACTTCCTATACAATTCAGGATCTTTTTCACTCTTTATAGGAAGAGTTTGCTATATGCAAATGCGTACGAATATCAGAAAATAGAGTGAGTTTAAAGATTTTATATAAGCCTTCGCAACTCTTTTACTCTATTTTTATACCTCCCTTTTACTTTTAGTAACTAACTATGTGTATCAGGATGGGTGATGCTTTTTAGGGCTGTGTATATAAGTTCTCTGGGTTTTATAATTATCTTACCAATTGAGCTGATTAAATCAAATTAGGGTGTGAACGAGATGATTCAAGAAAAACCAAATAGGAATATAGATCAGGGGCATTCACTCGAGTCTGAACCGATTAATGGAATCTATATGATTCAAGATGGGAAGTTCGTGTATGTGAACCAACAACTGGTCCGATTGAGCGGCTATCGCGAGGAAGAGTTAATCGGATCCCCTATCAGTCAATTCATTTATCCAGAGGATTTCCCGCTCGTTCAGGAAAATATGCAAAAACGTCTTAACGGGAAACTCAAAGGAGTTACTTTTCCTTATCGAGCGGTAAGAAAGAACCAAAGCTTGATCCATTTCTCTGCGTTAGCGTCTAAGGGGATGTATAAAGGGAGACCTGCGATTATTGGCAGTCTTATAGAGTTGACTGAACAAAATTTAGTCGAACCAGAATAACTCAGAGGCAGGCTTTGGACATGTTCATGAATGGACAGGGTCAAATTGTTTAAATTGATTTTACACCGAAGAAACACAACGAAAAAATAGAACAGCGGGGTGGTCAGGTTGAAGTGATTGCTTCTTGTGTAGACACCACTAATCGACAACACGTACAAGTGAACAAGAGTATCACCTCATCCCGCGGAATAACTATTCTTACTAGATAGATTTAATACGAAAATACCCTCAAACATCTATGTTTGAGGGTACTTGTTTTTATAGTGGCATCGGTTCACCCTTAAAATCAATAATCGATGAGTTGCCAATAACCTCTTTCTTTTTCTCGATAATATCGAGGATATGTTGTGCAGATTCCTCCGGTGTTCCTGGAGCTCTCTCTCCACCCATATCGGTTCTTATCCAGCCGGGGTGAATCGCAAATACCGATACTTGATCCTTGGCAACATATTTTCTAAGTTGCTCTGTAAACATATTTAATGCACTTTTCGAAAGCGCATACGGATAATCTGCGCCGTAAGCATTCTGGAAGCTCCCTGCTTCCGATGAGATATTGATAATCGATGAACGAGGTCCTTTGTCAAGGAGTGGCAAGAAATGTTTCACCACCTGCATCGGCCCCAAGAGATTAATAGATAACGCCAGTTCCACTTCCTTCATATCCAATTCTACAATAGTCTTGGAACGCTCGTTCAAAATGGCTGCATTATTCACGATAACATCAAGTGTGACGTTATCAATCTTGAGCCTATTTGCCGCTTCCTGACATGAAGTTTCATCTGCCACATCGAGCGGCATTAAAACAATCTGATTGGGAAAATCAGACTGAAGTTCCCTTACCCCATCCGCTCGCTCGTCTAAATTTCGAACACCAGCAAAAACTGTGTTCCCCCTTCTCGCTGCCTCCTTTGTCAAAGCAAGTCCTAATCCTCGATTAGCACCCGTAATCAATAGTTTCATATGAACTGACCCTCCTGTACATAGAAATAGATGAAAGCCCTTCCGTTTATTTTAGCATAACGGAAACTAAACCGGGTGCCTGGCACTTGGGTTTCACTCGGGGTGCTCCCTGTCATCAAAATGTAATCTGATATTCAATAGACTGAAATTAATTTATGAAATAATGAGACTTTCAAGAAGTTTGTAGGAACATGTCGATTCCCTATTATGAAAAAGGTAGTTATTTATGATTATTCTGGCTAGGTGGTGCACGTTTTGTCACGGAGAAAAAGGAATAGATTTAGAGTAAAGTGGGGGAGAGTTTTTGGCGCCTTTCTGCTCTTCGGAGTCTTTATGGTGGGTCTGTTTACCATCATAGAATCCATTGAAGGAGCGATAAAAACGATGAATCAACCATTTAAAAAGAACGAACCCAACCATACATATGAAAAAGAAGACAATCTAGTATTTCAAGGAGAGGAAAACACTCTAGACGAAGTGAATGTCCTGTTGTTAGGAAGCGACTCCCGCGGGGAAGAACACGCTCGCACTGATACGATTATGATTGCCCATTATGACCCTCAAACTAGTAAAATAAAATTAATCTCGCTCATGCGTGATATGCTTGTTTCTGTACCTGATTATGGGCAACAAAAACTTAATGCCGCCTTTACGTTCGGCGGCCCTGAATTACTACGTGAAACCATTAAAGAAAACTTCGGGGTAAACCTCCATTATTATGCGATGATTGATTTTGAAGGGTTCGAAGAAGCCGTTGATCTCCTTGTACCCAATGGTATTGAAGTCGATATTCCCTATGAGATGTCTGATGGAATCGAGATGACGTTAGAAAAAGGCAAGCAACAATTGCATGGAAGAGAACTGCTAGGATATGTTCGTTTTCGCCAGGATCGCTTGAGCGATTTTGGTCGTGTTCAAAGACAACAAGAGGTTATCTCCAAATTAAAGGAAGAAGCCGTAGGTCTGCAAAGTATAGCCAAACTTCCCGAGCTATTAGATTTGTTACATACATACCTCGATACGAATATTCACACCTCTACCCTATTGAGTATCGGAAAAAACGTTTTAACGAAAGAAAGCGGAGAGATTGAAACTTTACGCATCCCTGAAGATGGAAGTTTTGAAAACAAACGCCATGATACTCTTGGAGATGTATTAGAAATCGATTTTGCACAAAATAAACAAGCGCTTCAAGCATTCTTACAATCGGTATCAGAGCCGTAGGAAACATCCAGTGAAAAGAATCATTCCTAGAGGATGTTTTTTTCAAAATTATGTCTAACTAAATCCTAGTTTTGCTCATATCGGAATGGTCGTGGAGATCATCATTTGATAATCAAGGATTCGACGTTGTTTTAAGCACTATAACGTACAAATATAGGAAAATATTTTTATATTAATGGTGCCATGCACCTCCAATAAATAAAGGAGGATTGCATGGCACCATTTTAGTGATTAGATTTATTCGTCTAATTGCGTTTCAGTTTCAACATTACTAGATTTACTATTTACAATAGACAGCAAGCTCACACCGATTGCCGACCAATTCACTCCCCCTAGAAACATGAGGAACACCATAATAGGCCCTTCAATTGAATCATCAAGACTCATGGAGACAAAAGGCAAAAGACAGAATAAAAGAGTACTAATCATTAATAACAAAGCAGAATGAGCTAACGAGCTAGGGACACTTGGGATTCTTTTTAATTGAAGACAAAGGATGATAGATCCAATTAGCATCGTGATTAATCCTGTAAATAAAAAGAGAAGTCCGAATGGAATATTTGAATCTAGCATATAAATTTCCGAAAAATGAAATAGCGTATGAAGAATTAATGAAATTGTTAAGATGGTAACTGAAGTTTTAATGGACTTTTTGTACAAAGCAAACAACGCAATTACCCCACCTACACAAAGCAGGGGAAACAAAAATTTACTATAATCCAATCAGATGGTGTATATCCTGTATTTATTTCTCTGCCATTGACAAGCCAATCGTAACCTGGCTTTAATCCCCATAATAGTCCTCCAATGACACATAATACGGCATAAAGTTTTTTCATACCTAACCTACCTTTTACAAAATATGTAATTATATATTCTGCTTTCTACTGGGAAATTCCTATTGTTATAACACCTCAAAAATTTTATCCATGGTTTTTCATTCATTACAGAGTTACCACATAGCTTTAAAACATCTCATAATTTGGAAGGTAAACGAAGGAGGAATTTTTTGGTGGAAGTAAAGTGCTTTTTACTTTTACGATTCTATAAGATTAGTGGAATAATTGGGTGCTGTCTTTATATTCTTCATAGAATTGCATTTGCCTACTCTCATGGCACTACCCCACAAAATCGAAGATTGCCGATCTTCGGAATTCAGCAAACAACCGCTTTAACAGTGATAGTCCTCTTATTCTGTTTCTGTTTTTGGTTCTCGCTGTTTGGGTTAAAAAAAGTGGCGCACCCTTTAGGCAAGGTTGGAAAATGGATTTTAACAATCGCACAGCTTAGTTTTATAGCATTATTTGTTTCAGGAATTCTGCAAAATGTTGTCATTGACCCAACGACCGAATGGGACTCCCTGATGGGGATTTTCGGCTGGTTATTGCAAATCTTTGCATGGCACATTTTTGGGGTTATGATGGTTATTCTAGGAATTGTCTCATTTCAAACCAAAAGTTCACGTTCAGAAAGCATTTTATTCATATCCAGCGGCATTGTTGCTCTGCTTTCTTTCCACTCAGAAATAATAATCTATACTGTTTCAACTGGAACTCTATTTTGGGACATTATTCATGCACTACTCTATTTCCCGTTCGGAATCATTTGGTTCCTCATAACTAAAAAAATGTCTTATGAGGATGTCGGAAACGGCAATTAACCTCTACAGCTAAAACATTTGCTAAATATTCAAACAAAAGGTTGCATTTTACAAGTATATTGTGTATAACTAAATTAGAGGTGGAAGAAATGGAAAATGTTAGAGAACTTTTTCAAACGATGACAAGACGCTTTGGTCTACTGAATAAAAATTGTTGCGAAATTGGAGGCAGAGAAGTATCCCTTGTCCAAAGCCATATTCTATATGAAATACTTCGCAATGAGAAACCTTCTATGCAACAGGTTGCTGAAACATTGGGGATGGATATCACCACCTTTAGCCGTCAAATACAAACGCTTGTTAAAATGGAACTGGTTGTGAAAACGCCCCTACCTGAAGATCGTCGAGTTTCGCAACTATCACTAACTACTCAAGGAAACTACGTGGCGGCGAAGATTGATTCAGATATGAACCAATATCTTGACGAAGTGTTTTCAAATATGAGTGATTTTGAAAGAGAAATGGTCATTAAATCAATAAAACTTCTAAACGAAGCAATGTCAAAATCAACCCTTTGTTGTAAACCGTTAATTTGAGCAAGGATTCTTTCTTGCTCTTTTAAACAAACAAATACTTGCAAACTACAAGTAAAAAGGAGCTGAGAATATGTACTTGAACGACTTAGAATTACAATTATATTATGAAAGAAAAAAGGAAGAAATGACGAAGGAAATATCCGCAAATAGGTATACAGTTAAAAATAAAACATCATTCTATCAGGGTTTCTTACATGTGCTGCAGCATTCACGAAAGAATTCTGTTCCTTCTAAGGGAAATTGCTGTAGCTACGAAGTTTGCTGTGAAAGTTAAAACAAGAACCAGGTAACTTATTAATAAATAGGATAATTAGGAGGAAACGGAAATGAACTACACACATATTGGTCTTAACGTTACAAATTTAGAAAGATCCATTCATTTTTATAGCAAATTATTTGGAACTACTCCAGTTAAGGTAAAACCTGATTATGCCATGTTCCTCCTTGAATCTCCAGGATTAAACTTTACGCTAAACCTTCAAGACAAAATAAGTGGAAATCAGGTTGGACATTTTGGGTTTCAAGTTGAAAGTACAGACGAGGTGGAGGCACACAAGATTAGAATGACAGAAACCGGCATTCTTTCGCAATTAGATGAAAGAGATACAACCTGCTGTTACGCTCGCCAAGATAAATTTTGGATTCATGACCCAGATGGGAATGAGTGGGAATTTTTCTACACAAAAGAAGATGTTTAAGAGAATGGTAATTTGTTGTGAGACTGATAAAATAACCTCTGATGGCAAGCTAATTTACCCAAATGGCGGAAGAAAATGAAGGCTCAGGTCAATAACAGGAACACCAACGATATTCCGTCCTTTTTTATTAATCATTGTCTACAAACAAAAAAAGGCTGTTGCATCAGCCTTTTTTGTTTGCACAGGTATCTCTCATTACTACAAGGTAAAATACTCCCATCACCCTGCGCTAGGACATAAAACTTCCCCTACCCTGCATTTTGGATGAGTTTCTTTTCGTTGTCCTCTCTTAATCTCTTAATATCTAGACGAATCAGGAGTGAAACCGCTAGCGCTATAATGAAAATTCCCGAAAAAATGACCAAGGTTCCTTGGTAGCTTCCGGTTGTTTCCCTTACCCAGGATACAAAGATAGGACCAGCTAAACCCGCAGCAGCCCAGGCAGTCAGAATATATCCATGGATGGCGCCAAGTTGCTTGGTTCCAAATAAATCGCCTATATAGGCAGGGATCGAAGAAAAGCCTCCGCCGTAACAGGTCATGATCAAGTAAACCGTTACTGAAAATAATAGCCCAACGGTAAGGTTAGGAAGCATGAAAAAGGCCACAACTTGAAAAATGAAAAATAATGTATATACATTAGGTCTACCGATGTAATCTGAAATGGTCGCCCAAACAATTCTTCCTCCTCCGTTAAATAGGCCCATAATCCCGACCATTGTCGCTGCCCCAGCTGCGGACATTCCGACTAGTTCTTGTGCCATCGGTGAGGCAACCGCGAGAATGGCAATTCCACACGTAATATTGATAAATAACATCACCCATAAAGCCCAAAACTGCCTCGTTTTAACTGCTTCATTGGCCGTTAACTGACGTAAATCTTCTTTCACCTTTCGCTTGCTTGAAGTTTTACCTACTTCCATGCCTATCGGAACCCAGCCTTCTTTCGGCGGTGCAAGGTACTGAGCAGAACAAAAGATAATGACGAAGTAAGACGCTCCTAGAATATAGAAAGTACTAGAAATGCCATATGTTTCGATTAAATAATTCATAACCGGGCTTGCAATCATAGAAGCAAAGCCAAATCCCATAATTGCCAGTCCTGTTGCTAAACCTCGCCTATCAGGAAACCACTTCACTAACGTTGAGACAGGCGTAATATAGCCGACGCCTAACCCTATTCCAGCAATCATCCCATAACAAATATAGAGTAATAGCAAGGATTCCATCTGAATCGCTACCCCCGCTCCAGCAACTCCTGTTCCAAAAAACACGGCACTTAAGGTTCCCGCTGATCGCGGACCAAATTTCTCGACAAAGTGACCCAAAAACGCTGCTGATAATCCAAGAAAAAGAATTGCCAAGCTAAAAGTAAAGGAAATTTCCTTCAACCCCCAGCCCATCTGTTGTTGAAGAGGCTTAGTAAACACACTCCAAGCATAAACGGAGCCAATTGAAAGATGAATCCCAACTGCTGATAGAGCGATTAACCATCGATTTTTTGTCTGCATCCTTCCATCCCTCTTTCACTATTGTCTAGTTTTTTGTTGTATTAAAAGTGTCCTTATCCTTAATCTCAATTTTAGAAGCAGCTAATTCCGCTTTTTGCCTTGCTTCTGTAACTGAATCTCCATTGCTTACTACGACCGCCATCCGTCGACCGATTTTTGTTTCCGGTTTTCCAAACACTCGGATCTGGGTATTCGGGATAGACAAACTTTCTGAGATTCCAGTCACTTCGAACTCCTTGCTTTCCTCAGTCGCTTTAATCGTATGACTTGCACCAGGTTTCAAAAGCTGAACTTGTGGAATCGGATAACCTAATATCGCTCGAATATGTAACGCAAACTCAGACAAATCTTGTGTTGCCATCGTCACCATTCCGGTATCGTGTGGACGTGGAGATACTTCACTAAAATAGACACCTGAAGCAGAAAGAAAAAGTTCCACTCCAAACAATCCATATCCGCCAAGTGCATCGGTGATTGTTTTTGCAACTACCTGAGCTTCAAGGAGTTGTTCATCAGACATCTCGTGAGGTTGCCAGGATTCAATATAGTCTCCATCCTTTTGCACATGCCCAATTGGAGCACAGAAGGAAGTACCAGAGCTTGAACGGACTGTTAACAAGGTGATTTCGGAATCGAAATGAACAAACTCTTCTACAATTACTCGGTTTTTATTGGCCCTGCTACCGGTAATGGCTTGATTCCAAGACTGTTCAACCTCCGCAAGTGAACGACAAACACTCTGTCCTTTTCCCGATGAGCTCATGATTGGTTTGATGACACAAGGTACACCAATTTCCCCTACCGCTTCTGTTAATTCCTCAAGATTGTTCGCAAAAGCATACTTTGCGGTTGGCAACCCCAGTTCTTCGCTTGCCAAACGACGAATGCCTTCTCTGTCCATTGTCAGGTTTACCGCTTTTGCTGTTGGAACAATATGAAAACCTTCGTTCTCAAGTTCAAGTAAAGTTTCCGTTGCGATAGCCTCGATTTCTGGAACAACAAAATCTGGTTTCTCTTGTTCTATGATTCTACGCAACTCATCTCCATCAAGCATGTCCACAACATAGGAACGATGAGCGACTTGCATAGCCGGAGCCTGCTCATAACGGTCAACTGCAACCGTCTCAATTCCAAGACGTTGAGCCTCGATCATTACCTCTTTCCCAAGCTCACCTGAACCAAGTAACATCACTTTCTTCTTTGGATCCCACACAACTTTGAACACCCCTTATCGTTTGCCTTTTTGGTTATAATATCTTATCATCTAACTTGTTTCAAGAGTTTATTTCATAATTAACGAACAATTATTTTATATTAAGATAAAATTGTTCGTTTAATACACAACCTACTAGAAGGGTATGTTCCTCTACACATCTATGATTTTACAAACGCGAACATTAAAAAGCTCTTTAAGTATTAATCCTTAAACATCAGCGATCGAGCACAATTTCGAAAATAAAAAAGTAAAGCGGACGAGCGCTAAAGTTTTCGGTTTTGAAATTAGCACATAGTGTTGTTGGTTATGAAGTAGTTGAAATGACCCAAACCAAAACGATTGGCAGACAAGAAAGAATCCTACCATTGTCCCTAATCCTTGCTAGACAAGCCTAGAAATTGAATCGCAACAATAGAAGGCATATACTCTTTTTAGAAACCTTTTTTAAAAATTAGCTATATTTCAGGAAGAAAGTAAACATTTTATCGATTGGAGATGAAACGATGAAATACAGAAATTTAGGTAGAAGTGGACTCAAGGTAAGTGAGGTTAGCTTAGGTAGCTGGTTAACTTATGGGGAATCTGTGGGAGACCATACTGCCGAGGAAATTATACATAAAGCCTATGAGTTAGGCATTAACTTTTTTGATTCTGCTAACATGTATGGATGCGGGGAAGCTGAACGTGTGATGGCCAAAGCACTGAAATCTTATAATCGTGAGTCTTATGTAATTACGACAAAAGCTTTTTGGCCAATGGGCGAAGGACCAAATGATCGTGGACTTTCGAGAAAGCATGTACGGGAGCAGGTTGAAGCTAGCTTAAAGCGAATGGATTTAGATTATATCGATATCTTTTATTGTCACCGTTACGACCCAGAAACACCGGTTGAAGAAACACTAAGGACCATTGATGATTTAGTGCGACAAGGAAAAATTTTATATGCCGGTGTGAGTGAATGGACTGCCGCCCAAATCGAGGAAGCAATGCGTGTTGCCGATCAATATCTTTTAGATCGAATCGTCGTTAACCAACCACAATATAACATGTTCCACCGTTACATCGAAAAAGAAGTAATTCCAGTTAGTGAAAAATATGGTGTTGGTCAAGTCGTTTTCTCTCCACTGGCACAAGGTGTTTTAACTGGTAAATACAAAGGAAATAACATTCCTGAAAACAGCCGTGCCGCAAACAAGTCCATTAACCAATTCATCCAAGGATTTTTGCAAAAAGATATTTTAAACAAAGTCCAACAGTTAGAAGGAGTTGCGAAGGAATTAAACGTACCGTTGTCTAGCCTTGCATTAGCGTGGATCTTAAGACAATCAAATATTGCAAGTACTTTAGTCGGCGCAAGTAAGCCGAGTCAGATTGAAGAAAATGTAAAAGCCGTTGATATTGAATTATCACAAGAAACGATTCAAAAAATTGAAGGCATTTTGAGCTAAAAACAAATAAGAAATAGCTTGGGCGCAGAAGCCTTATTCTCTGCGTCCAAGCTATTTTTTCGATTCTATTTTTAGAAATTTAGTTTTACACCAAAAGAAAGTCTTAATCTCCTCCGCCAATCACTTGACCATTTGCATGATAAGCCGTTACCTCTACTGGCATGTTCACTTTGTTTTTCGGAATAACCGCATACCAAACCCACAAATTATCATGTACAAAAAATCTGTTAGGCTGAACATTGCCTTCACTGTTGATCACGATGGTCTTCACATCGTCCTCTGCAAAACCGTATATGAGCGAAAAATTCTTTTGAACTTGATTATTTACGCGCCAATCTAAATGTCCTCTTTCTACCTTTTCCTCACGAAACTCTTGGAAATCCATCATTGGGGAAATCAACTTTTTCATTTCGGTAAACTCCCTGTTTGTCAGCACAGGGACAATTCCTGAACTACTTTGTGCAAACACTAACTTTGAGTGGTTATCAAACAAAAGAATTTTTTTACAATCACCAAATTGTGCCGTCACGTTTTCACAAATGCTTTCTTCAAGGGATGTAGATGGGATCGTTGAAATAGCTGTCGTATTAGCAGACTTTGCAGGACGGAACATTCCAAAATACATGACACCAACTAACGCTAAACAAAGGATAGCTACTAACATGTTTTTACTCATCTTCATCGCCCCTAATGGAACATAATTTTTACATTACATAATTAAATTATAAACCATTAGCTGTAGGAAAACAGAATACTTCTAGCCTATTTTTTGATGAAGCAAGGAAGAACCTGTTCTCGTTTTAATGCATTACCCTCCATTTTTATCTCAAACACTATATGAGGATAAAAAAATCCAACCAGCCAGACTGCTATTCATCCCCACCTTGACCTTAACTCAACTCAGTCTTGAAGCACAGGAAAAGATACTCACAAACTTTTTTATAGTAATGAAATGTTATACCTTTCTATTAAATCTTTAAAGGCAGGCCTTGTATTCCCATCGCGCCCGACGACCGCTTCGGCCGTAATCAAAGAATTTAACACCGCCTCCTCAGTTGCTTCTCCGACTGCTCTAAATGCCAAGTCTATCTCTTCTTCGTGAATCATGTTCAAAGTTAAACAGTGTTCGGGTTTTTCATGCGGAATTTTTTGTGCCGTAGAAAAGCCAATCACAATCTCACCACTACCATTTGTAATGATTGAACCTGTTCTAGACAATCCTGTGATTGAGCGTTTGATGATGCGATTCAATTGTCTTTCGGTTACAGGTAAATCAGTCGCCACGATCACGATAATCGAACCTTTATCTTCTTCTTTATAGGATTCAAGAATTGCTTCCTTTATCTCTTGTCCGATTTTCTTCCCGTTAATGACCAGGTCACTTAAGATGCCAAAATTGGATAAAACTAAAACACCAATTGTGTACCTGCCGTGTGACATCTCGATTATTCTTGAGGCAGAACCGATTCCTCCTTTTAAGGAATAACAAAGCATCCCAGTACCTGCCCCAACACTCCCTTCTGCAAATTCTACAGAGGTATTTTCCAAAGCTTGTAAAATATCTTTTGCTTTCACATGCTTTGCCCTGACATCATTCAAAAACATATCATTGCATTCCGCTACAACAGGATTAACGGTCCCCGTTGTTCGGCCAATTTCAGGATTTTGATCTAACATGTAATCAATCAATGTATCTGCAGCAGTCCCAACATTAAGCGTATTTGTTAAAAGAATCGGAGTTTCTAATGTGCCTAACTCTGCCAGTTGAATCGTCCCCATCGTTTTCCCAAATCCATTAATCACATGGCTTGACGCAATTACTTTTTCCTTAAAAATATTTCCTTGATGCGGTAGAATGGCTGTGACTCCTGTTTGTTTGTCTTTTTCACTCAAGGTGACATGACCAACGGTAACTCCTTCCACATCAGTTATCGCATTATGTATACCTGGTTCTAACACCCCGATTTTGACTCCGTAATCTCGTAATCGTTTTTGATTGAACATATGTGTCTCCTTTTTATTCTGGCTTTATCTAGCAAACTGTCTACCTATATAATCTTACATACCTCCTTCATTTTATCCTTCAACCAGAGTCCCATCAATTTTCAATATTTCTACTAAAAAAAGCCTTTCCAGGAGTAACTGCTCCTGAAAAGGCTAAAAAGGGGGATTGAGTGATTAAATTTGATGGTGGAACGTATAAGCTTCACTTAATTAAATGGAGTTCGTCATACAATCCTAAAGTGCATCAATTGCATCCTTGATCGCCCTTGTACCAGTCACAACCTGAAATTCCTTGCCGATTGTTTTTTCATTTTCTAAGCATGCAACAATGACACTTGCGACATCTTCACGAGGAATTTCATTTCTTCCCACTTCAATGGCCGCCTCAACTTGTCCTGTCCCCTTCTCATTTGTAAGGGCTCCAGGATGGATAATCGTATAATCCAAATCTGTAGATTTTAACCACTCATCTGCATAATGCTTTGCTGCCACATAGGGAGCAAAGCTCGGAGGCGCTGCCTGGATGGCTTCACGTCTTGTGTCGAATGAACTAATCATAATAAACCGCTTCACGCCAGCCTTCTTAGCTGCTTCAATACTTTTTACAGCTCCATCCAAGTCAACCATAATCGTTTTGTCTTTTCCGGTGTGCCCTCCAGAACCGGCTGTAAAGACAATCGCATCGACTCCTTCAGCTGCTTTCGCAATCGGTTCAATGTCTTGTTCCAGGTCCACCACCACTGTTTCAGCACCTAGATTTTCAAAAAAGGAAGCTTGCTCCTGGTTACGAATCATTGCCCTTGCTTCCAAATCATCATGGTTTTGAATGAATGAAACTAGATGTTTTCCAATTTGGCCATTTGCACCAACAATAAGTACTTTCATTAATCTTCACCCTTTCCAACTCTCTCTCCCATTATCGTAAAACGAACAGAAGACGAATGTCTAGGAATCCACCTCGTTTTCCTATCCCGCAGTAAGAAAACACATTCCAATCCCGGGGGTCAGACACAAGGATATGTGATAAAATTAGTATATACATAATTCTGATTATTTAATATAGGGAGCGGTTTCGTTTTGAATATTACCTTGTCAGCTAAAATGAATGCTTTTCAAACTTCCATCTTTAGTGAACTAGCAGACTATAAAAAACGCAAAATTCAAGAAGGAAAGAATCTAATTGACCTTAGTATTGGCAGCCCTGATTTACCGCCTCCTGATTTTGTGATCAAGGAACTACAGAAAAATGTGCAAGATCCTTCTCAATATGGATACTCGTTAGCCGGCACCATGGAGCTTCATCAAGCTATCACAGACTATTATCTTCGTCAATTCGATGTTCGGCTTCATGCTGATGATGAGGTGTTAACAGTGATGGGCTCTCAGGATGGGCTCGTTCATTTACCTATGGTGTTCACCAATCCTGGGGACATAATTCTTGTACCAGATCCTGGGTATACAGCTTACGATGCAGGGATTGCTTTGGCCGGTGCCGCCCCGTATCCAATGCCGTTAAGGGAAGAAAATCACTACTTGCCAGATTTAAGTAAAATTCCTAACGAGATTAGAGAGAAAGCCAAACTCATGATTCTGAATTTCCCTGGAAATCCTGTTCCAGCTTTGGCTACAAAGGCATTTTTTGAGGATGTCGTTCAGTTTGCAAGTGAAAATCAAATTGTCGTCCTTCATGATTTTGCCTATTCGGAACTTTATTATGACGAAAAACCAATTAGTTTTTTATCCGTAGAAGGCGCAAAAGAAGTAGGTGCTGAATTTAATTCCCTTTCGAAAAGCTTTAACATGGCCGGCTGCAGAATTGGCTATCTTGTTGGCAATGCTCAAATGATTAATGGGTTGAATCGCTTAAAATCCAACCTCGACTATGGCGTATTTTTACCCGTACAAAAAGCGGCAGTGGCTGCTTTAAAGCATTCTTCTCAATTTAGCGAGCAATTACGCAGTATCTATAAACAACGAAGAGATATTCTCGTCAGCGGGTTAAATGCAATAGGCTGGAAAGTAGATTCACCGAAGGCCTCCATGTTTGTGTGGGCAAAGGTACCAAAGCCTTTTACTTCCACTCAATTTGCTTATCAATTAATTGATGAAGCTGGAATTGTCGTGACCCCAGGAAGTGCATTCGGTAGCGGGGGCGAAGGCTACGTGCGAATTGCGCTGACTCAGAACGAAGAGGTACTAGAAAAGGCTGTCACAAGGTTGAGTGAGTTATCTTTATTTTCGAACCATCTACCTATGTAAAAAAGGGATAGTCCCTCACTTCATGAAGTGAGGGACTATCCCCTAATTTTAATTTATATCCCCAATTCCTTTAAGCTGTTTCCACCGAACTAAAAGCTTCTCTTAGTGCATTTGCTGCCTGATGGATGGCTTTATCGCCTTGTAGCAGCATCCCTGGAAGCCAGAAAAATCCATGTATCATTCCTTCATAACGAGTTGCTTCAACCGCAACACCCGCTGCTTTTAATTTTTCAGCATAGGCTTCGCCTTCGTCACGCAGCGGATCGAATCCACCTGTAATTACAAGTGCTGGTGGTAACCCACTTACATCTTCGGCCAGAAGCGGTGAAGCATATGGATTTTTACCATCCTCTTCAATCCGAAGATAATGATTCCAGAACCATTCCATTGTGCTTTTTGTTAGAAAATAGCCTTCAGCGTTATCCTTATAGGATTGAGTGTCATAATTATGGTTCGTTACAGGATAGATCAACATTTGATAGGATATTGATGGTCCGCCTTTGTCTTTCGCCATCAGTGCTACTACTGCTGCCAAGTTACCCCCAGCGCTATCTCCGCCAACAGCTACTCTCGCTGAATCTACCCCAATACTAGAGGCATTGTCGACCACCCATTGAACAGCAGCATAAGCATCTTCAGCCGCTGCTGGGAATTTATGCTCAGGTGCTAGGCGATAATCAACAGAGATGACGACACAATTGGCGCGATTGGTTAAAAGGCGACACGGAACTTCAACAGTATCGAGGTTGCCTATGACCCAGCCTCCTCCATGATAATAGACTAGCGCGGGAAAAGGCCCTTCGCCTTCTGGAGTATAAATTCGAACTGGAATCTCACCACCTGGTCCTGGTATTCTTCTGTCTTTAACTTTCCCTACTTCTTCTGGAATTCCGGCCATTGCGCTAAAATCAGCCGAAAGCCTAGCTTCTTCGGGTGAAAGTGTCTCCATTGCCGGACCGCCTGCGGCCGCCATTTGGTCTAGTAAAAATTTTGCCTGTGGATCAAGCTTTGTCATAACTGTTCCCTCCAGATTATTTATTGTATTTCGTTTTTTAGGCACGATTTTAGAAGAAGAAGAAGAACTAACAGAAAACCCTTCATACTCCTTAGCGGCGACCTCATCACAAATCTGACGGTACAGTCCAACTCCTCCAAGAAAAGCCATAAATCCTCTAGGTTTCCCCTCAATATTTGCTCCCATATACCAAGAGTCTGTTTTCGTAGCAAGCGACATTTCAGCGATGAGTTTACACTGCTGGCTCCAAGCGGTTTCTGCCTCCACTGTTGCCTCAATTGTCTCGAGATTATTTTCACGAAGGTATTCGATACAATCTGCTATCCATTCTACATGCTGTTCAATCGAAACTAGCATATTGCTTAGTACCGACGGGCTTTGTGGACCGGTAATCATGAACATGTTTGGAAAACCAGCCGTTGCAATCCCAAGATAAGTTTTTAAATCCGCGCCTTCTGCCCACTTCTCTTTAAGGGAGATTCCACCTTTCCCAGTAATATCAATTTTAAAAAATGGACCAGTAATCGCGTCAAATCCTGTTGCAAAGACAAGGGCATCAAACTCATACTCCCTTTCTTTGGTACGTAATCCTTTTGAGGTCAATTCTTCAATAGGATCGGACTTGATATCCACAAGTGTGACATTCTTTCGGTTGTATGTTTGAAAATAATTTGTGTCAATAATCGGCCGTTTCGTCCCATAATAATAGGTTGGCAATAGCTTCTCCGCCACCTCAGGGTTCTCAACGGTTTGGGCGATCTTAGAACGGACAAACTCAGCGACTGTATCATTCGCTTCTTCTACAAAACCGATATCATTATAGGTATACATCAGAGTGAATAGTCCACCCTTTTCCCATGCCTCCTCAAACACACGCTGGCGTTCCTCTGGTGAGTCTTCCAGCACCGATTTGTCTCTTGGAAACGACGGCACCCCATGCATAGAGGCAATCATTTGCTGTTTGATTTCATGATAATTCTCTTTAATAGATTGAAGAAATTCTGGGTCGTAAGAATGATTTTCTGCTGGGGAGCTATACTGAGGTGTTCGTTGAAAAACGGTAAGATGTTCTGCTTCTTGGGCAATAACAGGAATCGCCTGGATGCCACTCGAACCTGTTCCAATGATGCCGACTTTCTTTCCTGTAAAATCTACTTTTTCATGCGGCCATTTTCCGGTGTGATAAAACTCGCCTATAAAACGATCCATTCCCTTGAATTTTGGCATGTTGGAGGCTGAGAGGCAGCCTAATGCAGTGATGAAATATTTCGATGTGATTGTCTGGCCATTGCCCGTCTGGATGTCCCAATTTTTATTCTTTTCATTAAAAGTAGCATTAGTGATTTTCGTCTTGAACTGAATGTCTCGACGAAGGTCTAACTTATCCGCGACAAAGTTTATGTAACGAAGGATCTCTGGTTGTTCAGCATAACGAGATGACCATGTCCACTCATTTCGCAACTCTTCTGAGAATGTATAATTATAGTAGATACTTTCGATGTCACAGCGAGCACCTGGATAACGGTTCCAATACCATGTCCCACCAACATCCTCCCCCGCCTCATAAACGCGAACAGAGTAACCCAACTCCCTCAGACGATGAAGCATATACAAACCAGAAAAACCTGCCCCAACCACTACAGCATCAAAAACATGAGCTTCATGATTCCTTGTCACTAATGAATCTACCTCCTAAAAATAGTTCTAGAAGTTAAAACAATGTAGATGGAAAGCGCTTACACCCTTATTCTCTTTTTCTGGGTGATTTCCTCTATTTATTTTTGGGTTATGGTGGTAATAGTGGTGACGGCGGGTAAAATATGAAGAATTGTTTGGCTAGAGGATAGATGGTCGAGGTCTGTTCTCTCAGTGCCCATACTCACTCGTGAGTCATGACTATGAGCACTGACGCGGCTTCTCTGTTCCCATACTCTATCCTGTTCCCTGACTATGGGCATGGACAAGGCTCCTCGGTTCCCATACTCGCTCAAGTTTCTTGACTATGGGCATTGACACGGCTTCTCTGTTCCCATACTCCCCCATGTTGCCTGAGTATAGGCATTGACGGGGCTTCTCTGTTCCCATACTCTATCATGTTCCCTGACTATGGGCATTGACACGGCTTCTCTGTTCCCATACTCGCTCATGTTGCCTGAGTATAGGCATTGACACGGCTCCTCGGTTCCCATACTCACTCATGTTGCCTAACTATGGGCATTGACACGGCTTCTCTGTTCCCATACTCGCTCATGTTGCCTGAGTATAGGCATTGACACGGCTTCTCTGTTCCCATACTCGCTCATGTTGCCTGAGTATAGGCATTGACACGGCTTCTCTGTTCCCATACTCTATCCTGTTCCCTGACTATAGTCCATTCTCAGTGAACATGATATCTCTCCTACCTGACTATAGTCACAGAACATTAGAAAAGGAAGGGGCACCCATATGGTGTGAATGACCTTTCTTGGTTAATCCATCAGGTAATAGAGCTCCAATAGACTATATTGATGACCTATCTAGATGAAAACGACAATAAATAGGTCTCCTATACGCTCTATTGACGACCCTTCTTAGTTGAGACGACAATAGATAGGTCCCCTACACGCTCTATTGACGACCTTTCTTGGTTAATCCAACAGGTAACAGAGCTCCATTAGACTAAATTGACGACCTATCTAGATGAAAACGACAATAAACCTGGTTCAAATAGACTGTATAAACACCCTTTCTAGCTTGAAACGACAATAGATAGGTCACCTACACGCTCTACTGACGACCTTTCTTGATTTAAACAATAATAGATTAGCCTCCAATAAGCTGTATTAATGCCCTATCTTGCTTACATCCATAGTAGATAAGCCACCAATAATCCAACTCGCTTATAAATTGCCCCTTTCGTCATCCCCAAGTCTTTCAACAATCCTCCGCTTCTGATACAGCATTGTCCCAACCTCCGCTAAATCGCTAATCATCGAACGGTTGGCAAAGGCACCAAAGAGGATGCCGGCAACAGGGATCATCTGAAACAGTTTCTTCCAACCAAATTGTTCTGTAAAGGTAACCGTGACTTCGCGCCAGCCTTGTAGCTGAGAAATAACTTCTCGTGTTTGCTTATCACTATTTCCATATTCAGAAAGTTCATTGATAATTGCTTGTTTTCCTACCACATCCGCTGAAGAGAATTGCAGGCATTTAATAATAAAAACCCTCTCTTCCTTTTCATTTGGATCATAACCATGAATCATGGCAATTTCTTGGAGCGTTTTCAAAGACATTCCAAGTACTGCTGGGATATCGATAGCGAGGGTGAAAATGCCCCCAATTCCTGTACTCGCTCCCTGAACGGTCGCAACCTTTTTCCGTTGTTCCCCAAGTTCAAGCGCCGCCTGCTTCATCACCGAAACAGGTATTTCCTGAATATCAACAAGCTGGTTGATTTTTTGACCTGTCTTTTTTTCGATAAAATTGAAAACCGTTTTTTCATTGGATAAATACTGTCCACCTGTTTGAAGATAACTTCCCAACTCGTCTAATAGTGTACCAATTTTATCTTGAATGAATTTTGGCGTTAGCTTATCTAGCATTTTAAAAGGAATACGACCAAGGCGTTCCCAAAACCATAGACCCTTTTGATCTTTTTCCCACTTCTCAATCTGCTTTAATTCTATTAATAACTGATCCCTAGTCTCCATCCTTTTCAACCCCATCGGTTTAATTTCTATATTTACGTTTTGAAACTATAATAAGTTTCGTTTTCATCCGACAAAGGATTAGCACCATAAAAAAAGGAGGTTATCTCCCCTTTTTTGTTAACCACCATCCAATGCTGCGGAATCGTCAAATGAGTTGGCAATTTAGTATGGCAATCTCCTCTTGCCGCACTCACCTGTGCCTGAGTCAGAAAAACACTACCAGTTAAATTCGCTCCGCTTAAATCAGCGTCCCTTAAGTCCGCTCCTAAAAAGTCCGTCCATCTCAAATCTGCGTTTCGTAAATCAGCGGCAATCACTAAAGCCCCTCTTAAAAAGCTGCCTCTTAGGTCTTTTCCTCTTAAATTTGCCCCTAAAAGGTCTCCGCCTTTTGTTTTACGTTCATTCTTAGTTATTCTTCCTTTTTCTCGCACGAGTTGACTAACTTCAAGAAGCAAATCCGAAACAACCGCTCGGTGGCTTGGTATATCTAAATTTAGTATATATTCTGGACTTTGTTCAGTAAGCTGTTCCGTCTCCCTCATGATTTGTTTCAATTCGTTCAAAAGAGGGCGTGCAACCTTTAAGCTGATTGCTTCATTCAAGTAATAAAGCATTTCGTGAAGCTGTTGCGTTTTAGGGAACACTTCAAACATTTCCTTTGCTACATCTGGATGATCTTGCCAGTTCCTACCATTCAAGGTCACTTGAGAAACCTTTTGTCCAGCTCCAAAGCATTCGTACACGGTACATCCTTTAAAGCCTTCGTTTCTAAGATTACTATGAATCCTGCAACGAAAGTCTGCTTGTAGATTATTACAAGGGGTCCCCCCATCTTTATTAAAAGCAAAATCTGCAGACTTTGCATATGGTAAGGCTACACAACATAACCCAAAACATTTTGGACAGTCAGCCTTGTAAGTTTGCTCATTCAATAGACTATTAGACAATTTGACCTCATCCTTTTAGCATTAAGTTAAAACTTCCATTGCTATTAAGGTTAGGCTGTTTTTCCTATCCTTGGAAACTCTGACGTTTAATCTAGTTGTACTAGCCCTCCAATGACAAAGAGGGCGAGCAAGAAAAACCCTGCAAGCGTAAGGGCCACATTATTGGTGATAAAACCTACTAGAAAGATAGGCGCCGTTAAGGGTGTCATAGATAAGAGGTTCCATTTCTTCTTTTTCATACCATTTCCTCCTAACCGCTTATCGATCATTCCACCGGAAAAACTTAGTCCCAATCAAGGTTGAAACAATTAAGATTCCAAGTAAAACTCCTAGGTCAACCAAAGCCCCTGATGTAAACAGTGTTCCATTCCATCCATCTCTTAACAGATTCACAACATACGTTAATGGCACGAAAACTGACATCTTCTGTAGCACCTCAGGTAAAACCTCTAACGGAAGAGTTGCACCAGACAAAAACATCATTGGATACATCGCAATTAGTGCAATGCCTAGAGCCGTCTGCATTCGTTTTGCCAAACTAGAGACAATAAAACCAATCGAAAAGAACGTAATCGAGCAGAAAGTCAGGGCAACAAAGAACTCAAAAGGATGTGAAGTTAATCCCGATCCAAATCCAAACTTTGCGATAAGCAAGATCTCAATCGCCCCTACATAAATCGCGAAAAACCCTTTGATAATTGTTGCGGTAAAGATTGCCCGTTGATTGAGCGGGGTACCGCTTAATCGCTTATACACTCCCTTTTCCCTGTCGATGACCACTTGTAGCCCCATCGAGAAAAACGCGGTCGTAAAAATAATGATGCCAATCATACTAGGAATATAAGCTTGAAAATAGTCCAACCCATCATAGGAATTGGATCGGAACATAAGACCAAAGACGACAAAACTAACTGCTGGTACGATAAAGGTAAACAATAATGCCAATGTCTCGCGAAAGAATAAGGTTAACTCCATTTTTGTATGTGATAAGATTGTTTGCATAATCATTTCCTCCTTTACATTTCTACAGCATGCTGTAGATACACATCTTCCATTGTTCCTTGGGTATTTACTAAAGACTCAACCAGACGATTCGGTGCGTCACAGGCCACGAGTTTTCCTTTTTTAATAATCGCAATTCTGTCACAATATCTTTGTGCTTCATCCATATAGTGAGTAGAGAGAATGATGGTTTTTCCTTCCCCGCGATACTGATTAATGCATGCCCAGAGCTCAAGTCTTGCTTGCGGATCCAACCCAGTTGTTGGTTCATCTAGAAAGATAATCTCGGGATCATTCACCAAGGCAAGCGCAAGCGATGTGCGCTGTTGCCATCCTCCTGAGAGGTTTTTAACATATTTGTTTAAATAAGGCTTGAGCCCAAGTGTAGCGATAATTTCGTTCAGGTCTCTATTTTTCTCATAATAAGAACTAAACAACTTTAAGGCCTCTTTGACTTTAATCCGGTCGTAAAGGGCTGTTTGTTGAAGCTGAATCCCAATCTTTTGTTTGAGTTCATCTCCTGCAACGGAAAGATCTTTTCCGAGAACTTCAACAGATCCAGCATCTGGTTTCCGTAGCCCCATCATGATTTCTAACGTGGTTGATTTTCCAGCTCCATTTGCCCCGATGATTCCCAGTACCTCTCCTTTTTTTACTTGTAACGATATCCCATCCACTGCTTTAACATTTCCGTAGCTTTTTACAATCCGATTAAGTTCAATCACATTCTGATTCATGTTCACAACTCCTTTTATCCTGCTCTTCTTTATACTTTTATCCTACAAAGTGAGTCTTAAATTAATCTTAAGAAAACCGTATGTTAACATTAAGAATGCAAAAAAAGAGATAACACATTAAGTGCTATCCCTTTAAATCGGCAGTTTTATAATAAAATTGGTCTTTCCACGCTCAGGGTTTGTATCCACATACACTCGGCCCTTGTGCTTTTCAACGACTTTTTTGGTAATCGCTAACCCTAACCCCGACCCATCATCATTTTTTCTGCTTTTATCTCCACGAACAAAAGGATCAAATAGCGTCCGGGCAATATCCTCACTGATGCCGACACCGTCATCGCCAATTTCGATTGTGATGATATCATCAGACTTTTTTAGAGTAATGAAAACGGGTGTTTTCGCTGGATTATATTTAATACAGTTTTCTAAAAGGTTTGAAATCGCTCGATAAAGCAGCCTAGCATCAAATGCATACAGAATCTTAGGTGATGGAATATCAATATGGAGCTCCATTTCCTTTTCAGCGAACCTATCATAATATTCCACAATCACTTCACGTAAAAATTCACACACATCTTTTTCTTCTAGAAGGATTTGCGAATCTGGATTATCTAATTTAGAAAAGATGAATAATTCATCAATCAAGGTGGTTACCCTTATGGACTTATCATGAATATATTTGAGGTAGAGTTTTTGTTGTTCTTCCTCTTCTACCAAGCCTTCATATAAAACTTTTGAGTAGCCTTGAATGGTTGTCATCGGGGTTTTCAAGTCATGCGAAAGATCTGCAAGCATTCGTTTTTTACTTTCTTCCAGCTGTTCCTTTTCTTCGCTTCTTACTCTTAGCTCCTCTGCGGTTCGTTTCAGATCCTCATTCAATTCTTTATACTTAAGGGAAACTTTCATAATAAACGGCAATATCCCACCACCAAAAACTGGCGGCATAAAACTAAGCACAAGATAGAGTTGATCAGGGAAGACCGTTTTATAGATAAGATACAAACAAAAGGCGAGAAAACTCCCACACAACATATACATCCATTTTAGTGGCAAGCGCACCATTTGATTGACAAACACGAAAACGATATAGATATACATTGGATGATAAAAGAAAGAAAAAAACAGCGTAATCATCAATTCAACAGCAATCAACATAAGGGTGTATTTCTTACTCCAGAATACTTGCCTGTAGATGATGACAAAGAGGAGCATCAAAAACAGCCCTATATAAAGTTTCCCTCCTTGCTCCTGAAACAGAAAATAAAGGGGAATACACATATTGGCTAAGTAAATATATGGAGGGAACCCTTCTTTTTCTGGAAATAGTTTAGTAAGAAATATCTTCAAACGATCGCTTCCCTAGATTTTATTAGAAACCTATAACGCTAGCATAAATTCAGCTTCATTTTTTTGAAAAATCCAACTGCTGTTTTTTTAGTAAGAAAACTTTATGTAAGCTAAGCATTAGTTTCTTTTCATGCCATTACGCTACTATTAAAAATAGACCTTTTGGTAAGGTCTGTCTTGAATTTATGAGTTCTTTTTCTCAAATTTATAACCTAGACCTCTGACGGTTTTAAGATACACTGGCTTTTTCGGAAGCTCTTCAATCTTTTCTCTAATTTTAGAAATATGAACATTGATGGTATTGTCTTCTTCTCCACCCATGTAATAATCATTCCATACATTTTCAAAGATTTGTTGTTTCGTATAAACTCTTCCAGGAGATGCCATCAACAATTCTAGTATTTTATATTCTATTTTTGTGAGTTGGATGACGCTATCTTTTCGGATGATGGAAAAAGTCGCTTCATCTAGAGTTAGGTCTCCCACTGTTTTTTTACGCGTCTGTGGTTCTTGAGATGAGCTGGTTTCTTCACTTGAATAATTGTAACTACGTCTCAACAAGGCTTGAACTCTTGCGACAACTTCAAGTGGATTAAAAGGTTTTTGAATAAAATCATCGGCCCCTAAGCCTAGACCTAGTATCTTATCATTATCTTCATTTTTGGCTGAAATAATAATAATCGGGATTTGTCTAGTTTCCCTGACCTTTTTAATAAGCTGATAGCCGTCAAGAACTGGCATCATTAAATCCACTAGCATTAAATCAATTTTCTCGGTTGAAATCAGCATGAAGGCATCCATCCCATCATGTGCTTCCAATACTCGATAGCCTTCTTTTTCTAAATAAAGCTTTAATAGTTCTGTAATTTCTGGCTGATCGTCCACTATCAATATCGTTCTCATCGCCGGAAATCCTCTCTTTTATCAGTAATGTTATTTAGGTCGATTTTTACTATTAGTATATCAAGTGAAGAAGATTGTTGATAGAATATTTTTATATTTTCAGATAATTATGCAAAAAGGAAGTGACCACCACCATCACTTCCTCTTTCTTTATCATTCGATGTAAACGTAAAGGTAATTCACCTAGGCTCAATAATAGCTGGTGAAATCTTTAGGAAGCAAAAGAACCGTCTCCATGCTTACTGAGATACTGAATAACAAGCTGTGTTAGCTTCCGTTCCGCCTCAAAAAATCCGTAGCCCTCTATCCCCTTTTCACATTTTTCTAAAACTACTTCTAACAACTGCATTGCCTTTTCAGGTTCATTTTGCAGGTATTTCAAAATGGCTTCACTTCGTGTATAACTGATTGGTTCCATTTTTGTCATACTCTTATGTAATTCTTTCATCTTTTGGATGTCAGGCTTTCCGGAAAAAAGCTCGTCAATTTGACGAATATGAGTAATCAATTGAAGATTGATCTTGTTTTTATTTGTAAGAGGAATCTCTTTAAAGGACTCGACGCCACTTGATGCAGCAGCAAAATTGGTTGTAATCAAATCATAATAAAATAAATAACAGGCAATAATTCCTTTAGCAGGCGAAGCTTCTGCTCCTCTTACCTCATCTAATAACTTTTTATCCCACTCTGCTGGTTTCTTTGGTGACATCATTTCCTTTAATAGTAAAAGTTCTGCCAAAAACGTTTCTGCTTCCTTTCCACCCTTTCGCAAAAAGAGAAACACAGCACCGTCAGACTTAAAGGTCCCTTGAAACGGAATCGCTGTTGCAAAGAAAATAGCAGCATTTAATATCATAAACATAAAAGCTAGGGAATGGTCAGACAAGAGCCACAGAATAAGTCCTACTAAAAAGGCAAGGAAGGTCATAACCGGACCACCTGCAACAAAAAGTTGATGACGTTTCACCAAACCGGTTAACTCCCCCTTTCCTGGCACACAACTAGCCACACCGCCGAAGGTTACCCAATTATGATTGGGAACGATTTTCAAATTGGGACTTTTTTCAATAGTGATTGGACCAACCGTCATAAAGACAAACTCATAATCTGCAAGCTTAGCTCCGATAACATGGCCTAGTTCATGAATAAATAAGACGAGAAACATTACGATCAGGCTAAAGAAAATGGTGTTGGTATTCTCCGCAAACGAAGTAAACGAGAAACCAATTGCTCCAATCACAAAGAGAATACTTATGTTTAAGGGGGAGAAAATTTTATTCATCTAAGACACTCCTTTAATAATTACTACTAGTACAGCGCCAATCCATCAAACGCCAGGAAGTTAGGCTCGTCCATCAGTGTTTTATTGTACTACGGAATGAATTCAAAGAAAGTTTCAAAGATACAGTAAATTTCTCTTAAAAGGGTGTTTTCGTAATCGTTCCGCAAAAGTCCAAGAACATATTTTAGTAAGTTTAAAGTTTTAAACTATGTTTTCATTGAAGGATACCATTGGCTCAAAACAAACGCCTTTTAACTTCAAACAATACAGCAGAGTGAAAGAAAGGCCTTATAATAAGAAAAAGAGTGCGAGTCTCCTATCGTTCTAGAAGATACTTAGCACTCCTTTTCAACTGTTTATTGATTATTGCTCTTTTGCTTCACTCAATTGATGTTCACCAGCAGTCTTTGACTTGCGGTCTTTAATTGTAAACGAGAGAAGCAATGCAAGAGCCGAAAGACCGGTCACAACCATTAAGGCAATATTGGCACCATGCATGTCTGGATATGGGATTGCTGGGCTTGCTTCTACTGTCGTGGCTGTTGTCGTCATCACTGTTACTAAAACAGCCGTTCCAACCGAAGCTGCCACCATCTTTAATGTATTGTCCATGGCTGCTCCATGAGCAATTAAATGCTTAGGCAATCTGTTTAATGCAGCTGTTGAGACAGGCATCATTACCATGGACATCCCAAACATCCTTAATGAATAGATCACAGTGATATAAGTAAAGGAAGTGGTTGGTCCAAGATCCGTGTACAGGAATGATGCCACTGTCATGATGGTTAACCCTGTAATAACGAGCCATCTGGCACCGATTTTATCAAAAACTCGACCCGTTATCGGAGATAATAACCCGGTAATCATTGCACCCGGTAATAGTGCCAACCCGGCTTCAAAGGCGGTGAATTCACGCATATTTTGCATAAATAATGGGATGATGGTTTCAACCCCAATTAAGCCCATAAACGTAATCATTCCGATCACAATCGCCTGTGGAAACAGTGATTCTTTAAAGACTCGGAATTCAAGCATCGGATGAGCCAAACGGAATTGCCTCAAAATAAAGGCTAGAAGTGAAACGGCTCCTACAGCAAGTGACAAGAGAGTCACCGGCGCAAGCCAGCCCGCATTACCGGCACTTGTAAATCCGAAGAGTAACCCACCGAAACCCAAGGAAGACAACATAATAGAAAGAACATCGACTTTTGGACGACTTACTTCGGTTACATTCTTCAATACTTTTGATGCAATTAGGATGTCAATTAAAGCAATTGGGAAAATGATATAAAATAACACTCTCCATGAATAATGCTCAGTCACCCATCCAGATAACGCTGGACCGATGGCCGGCGCGAACGAAATCACGAGCCCAACTAGACCCATTGCTGCTCCCCGCTTATGAACTGGGAAGATCATAAAAAACACGGTTTGCATGAGTGGGAGCATAACCCCAGCTCCACTTGATTGAATCACGCGACCAAGTAATAACACCCCAAAATTAGGTGCGACCCCAGCAACTAGTGTCCCAAGCGCGAACACACTCATCGCTGTAATAAATAACTGCCTTGTTGTAAATCGTTCCAATAAAAAGGCACTTATTGGAATCATAATTCCATTGACTAACATAAAAATAGTCGTTAACCATTGGGCACTGTTTGCGGTAATGTTCATTTCCTCCATAATCGGTGGAATTGCGGTAATCATTAAAGTTTGATTCAAAATAGCAATGAACGTACCCGCTAGCAACAACGCGACAATTGTTGACCTGTTCTCAATTGTTTTACTCATCTCAAAATCCTTTCCTGCTTTCTCATTCTCAATTGGACTCCCCTATACACGCATCACTAAAAGGGTAAAGAGCCTAATCACTGATGATGTCTATATTTTACAGCTTCGAACTTTTTCTAAATACTTTATTGATTCTAATCGCGTTGTACGAAAAACTCAACAATAATGTTTGTAAATTTTTGGGGAATTAAAAATGATACACTTTCATACCGAATTGGGACAAACATGTGAAGACGCAGTCAAAAATTGGGCATAGTATACAGATCATTTCCCTATAGAGGAGGAATTACTTTGCCCGACTTTTGCGCTTCATTATGGCCAGAAGAGCCAACACCTGACCATATAAAAAATTGTTCTGAATGTGGCCTTTATAAGCATGGCTCCCGAATGATTTGGGGTGAAGGGAACCCAGATGCTCCAATCATGGTTGTATTGGATAATCCTGGGGCACGTGAGGATCGTGACAACAAACCCTTTGTTTGTGGGACAAGACAAACCTTACAAAAAGCAGCCTACGAGGTCGGGCTAAAAGTGGAAGACCTTTATGTAACCTATATCTTAAAAAGAAAACCTACTCGAGCTTATGAGAAAGAGCAAACCCGGCAAGTCTGCATGAATCATCTAACTCAACAGTTACAGGCAAAGCAACCAAAAATGATTGTCTGCCTCGGAAATATTGCTGTTCAATCCTTTTTTCAAAATCAAAAAATGGATGTGAAATCGTTACGAGGCGAAGTGCATGATGTTGATGGATACAAAACTACCGTCGCTTATCATCCTCTAGCGGTAAGGAGACGTCCAAATCTATGGTCACTTTTTATTGAAGATTGGAAACTAGTAGCAGAAGAGCATGAACGAACCTAGGAACGAATTCCTAGACTTACATAATCGATCAAGCTTTTTTAGCCTTAAGCCGATTTCAAAGTAAGATTAGCCCTTTTGTGCGTTAAAATCGGTTTGCTTTTTTCCATAATAAATGGAACTTTTTTTGGTGAAACATGTATTCAATTCATTTTATCGTCAAGAGTACAAAGTTTGAGAAGGGATTCTTAATAAAAAAACCACCCAATGAGTTGACCATTCTGAATTTTCTTGATATACATATTTTACATAATGCTAGTAGGAATAATAATCGCACTTTGGAATTTGTCCCTAATTGGATTGGTTACAGCTGTCCGCCCATTCCATTTGGATCAATATAAAAATGTCTGGTTACTCCTCTTTTAATTGAATTTTTTGCGGAGCTAACACCAGTGGGGGGGAATCATGAAGGTTTTTGCTTTAGTTGGGAAAAGTGGCACTGGAAAAAGTACAAGTATTCTTCAATATTGCTTTGATCAAGGGATACCTGCTTTTATTGATGATGGGTTATTGATAGTTAATGGTAAAAAGAAAGCAGGGACTTCGGCCAAGTATGAAAACAACTATATACGCGCAATCAAACGAGCTACATTTCATCATGAAGATCATCGGCAAGAAGTTGTGCAGGCCATTCAACATTTATCTTTACAAAAAATACTCATTGTTGGTACCTCAAAAAAAATGGTCGATCAGATTGCAGAAAAACTAGAGGTAGGCAAGATTAATCAGTACATAGAGGTAACTGAGGTGCGGACAAGTTCTGAAATTAACATGGCGTTATTCGTTAGAAAAACACAGGAAAAGCATGTGATTCCAATCCCCCATGTCCAAATTGAGCCCAACCGTTTAAAAAAACTGATTCAAAAAGGCAAGAAAGTACTCTCCAAGCAGCAAACCTTTATTGGGGAAAATACCATCATCCAACCAAACTTCACAAAAGGAACCATCTCTATCTATGAAAATGTAATAAAAGATGTTATTATGTACACTTTCAAGGATTTACCATCGGTAAGAAAAGTTAACAATATTGATTATCGTTTTGACCATATTCCTAAACTAACCATAGAAATTGATCTATTTACACCACAAAACCAAAATATGATCCAAGGTCTTGAAGAGATTCAGGCAAACATTATGTCATCCTTGATATCGATTGTTGAAATTGAATTGGAATCAATTAATATTCAGGTTTCTAGTTTATGGTTTGAAAAAAACACAAAAAAAGATAGAATTCTTATATCCTAGGTTTCACCAAAAAAGCCTACCCGGATAATCGTAATACCTATTAAAAAGGGATTAGAGGGGTGATGATGAAATTCAGTCCAAAGACCCCCTCTGCATTTGTAATTTTTAAAATTTTTCGTTTATTTAACATAGAGCCCTTTCCAATATAAGGTTTATACCTTTGTCTTCTCTGAAACGGTAATATTTAATTCACTTAAACGGTTTATCTTTTCCTCGCTATATCCTAAGTGACGGAGAATTTCCGTTGTGTTCTCTCCCAACTGTGGCGGCACAGTTTTAATTTCGCCAGGCGTTCGTGAAAATTTCACAGGGATACCAAGCATTTTAATGCTACCTAGTGTTGGATGATCTTTTTCTACGACCATTTCTCGTTCAAGCAAATGGGGGTCAGTTAAAATATCAGACATTTTATTGATTGGTCCACACGGAATTTTCCCCTGTTCGAATACTGTAAGCCACTCGTCCACTGTTTTAGTCTGAAAGACTTCCTCTAAAAGTGATATCAACTCTTCACGGTGTTCAACTCGCTGTGGGTTGGTCGCATACCTCGGTTCCCTCAAGCTTCGAAGTCCCACAACCTCTACAAATTTCTTCCATAGACTATCATTTCCTACAGCAACGATAAAATGTCCATCTGAAGCTTCAAAGCCTTGATAAGGTACAATATTCGGATGTGCATCCCCTAATGGTTGTGGGTTATTTCCGGAGGCAAAGAAATTTCCAGCTAAGTAGGTTTGCCATGAAACCACCGTATCTAGTAAGGATGTATCGATCCACTGCCCTTCCCCTGAACGGTGCCGTTCATGTAAAGCGACAAGAATACCAAACGCAGCCCACATCCCTGTACCAACATCGGCAATCGAGAAGCCAGCTTTGACTGGGCGGCGTCCAGGCTCGCCAGTAACCGCCATTAACCCTCCCATTCCTTGTGCTAAAATATCATAGCCTGGTTTTTGCGAGTAAGAACCAGTCTGACCAAAGCCTGAAATTGAAGCAAGAATAATGCCATTGTTATGTTGTTTTAACACATCATAGTCAATCCCAAGCTTGGTTAAAGTTCCTGGACGGAAGTTTTCAACGACGACGTCTGCATCCTGAATTAATTTGAAAAAGACCTCTTTTCCTTCGTCTTCTTTTAAGTTTAAAACCATGCTTTTTTTATTTCGATTCACGCTTAAGAAATAGGCACTTTCATCTTGAATAAATGGTGGACCCCATTGACGGGTATCGTCCCCGTTTGGTGTTTCAATTTTAATCACCTCTGCTCCAAGGTCTGCTAGCGTCATCGTACAATAAGGCCCACTTAAGATTCGGGTTAAGTCAATCACTTTTATTCCTGTTAATGGTTGCATTCGAATCATCTCCTTTGAAAATTTGGTTTTCTTTTTTCAACAAATGAACGAACTCCTTCAGGGAAATCAGTTGGATCCACACTTGAACTTAATCCTGTTTCCCATGGAATTGAACTGGTTGGATTGTTAAATGCTACAGCTCGTTTTACAGCCAAAACAGAGGCTTGTGACTGTTCCATGATTTTCTTCCCAATTAGAATCGTAAATGAATTGATATCTTCCTCCTCTTCAAGAAGATAATTTAGTAACCCTAAGTCAAAGCATTCTTTTGGTTTTAATAAGCGACCTGTATAAACAAGATCCATTGTCCGACTCTTGCCGATTATATCGGCAATCCGCTTGACGAATGCTTGGTTCAAAGTAATTCCAAGTCTTCCAACAGGAATCCCCATTAAGGTATTAGGCGTCCCTATCCGTATATCGCAGGCAAGAGCTAGTTCAAAACCTGCCCCCATTGCAGGTCCATTGATGCTACCAATCGTAGGCAATGGAATCTTTTCAAAAGTAGAAATCGCTTCTTCCATTAAGCTGAAGGCATGGTTCGCTTCCTTAATGGAAAGATTGTTAAATTGTTTAAGATCGGATCCAGCCGTAAAATTACTACTTTATTTTTCGGGTTTTCTGGAATCCGCCTTCCAATTGCCGTTAAGTCCTCCCACATCCTGTTCGTTAACGCATTCTTTAAATCTGGACGGTGAATCGTTACAATCGCAAAGGAACCACTTTCCTGCAAGGTAATTTTTCCATCTTTTTCAGTCCGTTTAATCGTCACCCTCATTGGGACATTCACTCCTTATTTGTCTATAGTTGACCAAATAATGTTTAAAGCCCCCTTCCATCCCCTTATAAGAAAGCCCGAAAAATCTTGAAGTTTATCTTTCTTCAGAAAATTCATTTTCCGCGAAGGTGTGTCGAAACCACTTCGAGAGAAAAAACATCATTGTCGACAGTTATTTTAAATAGATTGCTTTAATAATATTACAAATAATCACTTCATTCAAATTATTATTAATATTGATACAGATTAAAATACTATAATAAATATACAAAGCATCTCTTCATTATGCTGAACCCTATCAAGATGACGCATATTTCCACTTCCCTTCACTTTTTAATAAATATTCTGAAAAGTTAAAGAAAAACAAAATATTTTATGTTATTATTGAATTAATAAATCTTTTATGTATTTTTAATACACCAAAAGGAATTAAATATAAATAAGGAGCGTGCAATTATGCAAAAACAAAAAGTCTTGATTAATGGCGAGAGATTGAAGCTTAGTCTTGAAGAATTTGCTAATTTCGGACGGACAGAAAAGAACGGAGTAACACGCCTTTCTTTATCTGAAGAAGACCGCTTAGCTCGAAACTATTTCCGTTCATGCTGTGAGGATCTGGGCTTGGAGGTAAAAGTAGATGACATGGGGAACATGTACGCTACATTAGAAGGAATAGAAGATAAACCGCCCATTGTCTTAGGTTCCCATCTTGATTCCGTAAAAAAAGGCGGCCGATTTGATGGTGTACTCGGAGTACTTGCTGGTCTAGAAGTTGTACGTACACTGGTAGACCATAAGATCAAGCCAAAGGTTCCAATAACGATTGCTAATATTACAAATGAAGAAGGCGCTCGCTTTGAACCATCGATGATGGCATCAGGAGTGCTATCAGGTAAATTCGATAAAGAGAAAATGTTGCAAAGCACAGATAAAGATGGAATTACGTTCGGTGAAGCGTTAAAATCCATCGGTTACGAAGGCGATGAAGCAAACCGTTTAAAAGAAGCCAGTGCTTTTGTCGAAATCCATATTGAACAAGGCCCAATTCTTGAGCATGAAAATCTGAATATTGGTGTTGTCGAATGTGTACTTGGAATGTGTTGTTACGAAATTGAAGTAACAGGTGAATCTGACCATGCCGGAACAACACCAATGCCGATGAGAAAAGATGCCCTCTTTGCAACAAACAATTTAATGACAGAAGCTCGGGCAAAATTAAATACACTGGATAGCGATTTGGTTTATACACTGGGAAGATTGAACGTCTACCCTAGTATTCATACCGTCATTCCGAATAAAGTCGTGTTCACTTTGGAAGCAAGACACAAAAATCCAGCTACGATTCAAAAAGTCGAAGAAATCGTTCACGAGTTAACTCAATCTCCTAATAATGAAGGCTGTGAAATTAAAGCAACAAAGCTTTGGGGCCGCGATACCGTTTGGTTTGATGAAGAAGTGGTCAGTGCTGTTGAACAAGCAACAAAAACTCTAGGCTATTCCTATAAGAGAATGGTGAGCGGTGCAGGACATGATGCTCAATTTCTTCAGAGCTATATTCCGTCCGCTATGATTTTTATTCCTAGCGTCAATGGTAAAAGTCATTGTGAAGAGGAATTAACGAGTTGGGAAGACTGTGAAAAAGGCGTGAATGTCGTTTTAGATACCGTGCTTTCCCTTTTATCCAAATAGAAATCATACACAAATAATTCCGGAAATCCTCCTTCAGGATCTCCGGTTTTTAATGCAAATATTATTGATTAACCAATAATATTAATTGCATATTATTAATATTTATTATTGCATCACTGTAAATAGTTTTATAAATTAATTGCAAATATTATAAAAATACAATAAAATCATAGTAAGGTATTAAGCTGAAAAATCACGATCCACGTTTAACGGAGTCTATCATAAAGGAGGAAACGAAAATGTTAATCGGCGTACCAAAGGAAATTAAAAACAATGAAAACAGGGTTGCTCTTACCCCAGCGGGTGTAGCCACTTTTTTGAAATCAGGCCATCAAGTAGTCATTGAACAAAATGCAGGAATCGGAAGTGGATTTACCGATGAGGATTATATCGAAGCCGGTGCACAAATCTTTCAAAAAGCCGAAGACGTTTGGTTAAAAGCCGAATTGATCATGAAAGTAAAAGAACCGATTCAAACAGAGTACCGTCATTTTCGTTCAGATACGATTCTTTTCACCTACTTACATTTGGCCGCTGAACCAAAACTAACAGATGCACTCTTGAAAAGTGGGATGACCGCTATTGCCTATGAAACCGTCGCTGAGAACCGTACTCTCCCCCTTCTTACACCAATGAGCGAAGTAGCTGGTCGCATGGCTGCCCAGATTGGTGCGCAATTCCTTGAGAAGCCAAAGGGTGGCAAAGGGATTCTTTTAAGTGGTGTCCCTGGCGTTTCCCGCGGGAAAGTGACCATCATTGGCGGTGGAGTGGTTGGAACCAATGCTGCAAAAATTGCGATAGGTCTTGGTGCGGATGTGACCATTATTGATTTGAGTGCCGACCGTCTTCGCCAACTTGATGATATTTTTGGTTCAAGCATTCAAACATTAATGTCTAATCCATTAAACATCGCCGAGGCAGTTAAACATTCAGATCTAGTCATCGGCGCAGTACTAATCCCAGGAGCAAAAGCACCAAAATTGGTCACTGAGGAAATGGTGAGAAGTATGTCTCCAGGCTCAGTCATTGTCGATGTAGCCATCGATCAGGGAGGTATTTTCGAAACGGTAGATGCCATCACTACCCATGATGCTCCTACTTATAATAAATATGGCGTGGTCCACTATGCAGTTGCGAATATGCCAGGCGCTGTTCCACGGACGTCCACTTTGGCGTTAACGAATGTGACCGTTCCCTATGCGTTACAAATTGCCAACAAAGGATTCAAAAAAGCTATAACTGAAAATAAAGCGCTCGAGCTCGGAGTAAATACAGTTGGCGGAAGTATTACTTATAAAGCCATCGCAGATGATTTGGGCTTTGAATATGTTCCCGTACACAAGGCTTTAGAAACTGTTACCCTATGAAACTACTTGGTGACAACTGTCTATCACATAAAAATTTATACTAGAAATGTGAAGGAATTTCTATTCCTTCACACCCCCATTCATTCCCTCAAGATGGTTGCTTGAGGGAATTATTCAATTTTTTCTCATTTTTTCATCAAAAATACTAGGAATTCTGAATTTTTTGTATAATATAAAATAGAGGAGGTTTCTTCTTTTCCCCAAAAAAAGGCTGTCTTATTATCTAACATATTGATGGTAAATACAATGTTTGGTTGTTATGCTAGAACCAACGAAGCCATAAGGAAATCCCAGGAGTACATGAAGTAAAAAAGCGTCAGAATAAACCTACAAAACAGTCTTTGGAAAACTATATAATGTATGCGTTTTCAAAAGTTTTAACAATGGTTACAAATATGTTTTAAACCTAGGAGATACCTATATATCTGGTACACCAACTTTCATATACAAAATAAGGAGGATGTTGTTGAATGAAGAGAACCGCCTATCGAGGAGTTAGCTTTCATGAAGCGCAAGATGTTGTCAAAAACCAAAGGTATGATCGTACAGAGTCTAGGGACTTTCTGAATGGAGTAGCAGCTCGCTCCTCTTTCGGTCAAGGACTTTATCTTGTCAACGACCAAGAGCTTGCTGCAAAATATGCCTTTTGCCATGCAGAGGTAGAAAACGATGAACAAGCGGTAATTCTAAAACAAAAAATCCACCTGGCTCACCCGTTTATTCTTAACTTCAAATATAGTGAAACTCGATTAAGGAAAGAAGCATTAAACTGGAAGTTGGATCAAAACCCAAGTTTAACTAAGAGAGCCGCAGAAACCAATGAACCTAGTATCGAAACTTCTAGAAAGATTGGTCAAGTGATTCAAGATTATCTTCTCCATCATTCCTATGACGGAATTATTTATCATTTAAATGATGAACTTATTTACTATGTTCTTTACGATCAAACCAAGCAAGTAGAAAGCATCGAAATTGATTTTGTCTTTAATATCAATCTTCTAAAAAAAGAGTCGTGACCTTACTTTCATTCTCCTATCTAAAAACAACAAGAACAGGCTATTTTGCCTGTCCTTGAATACTGCTTTTATCTCTTCAAAGAATTTACTTCTGGTCATATTCCTTAATAACTACACTCACCGTATCCACAAGGAAGCGCAAATCCTCTACGGTCGAAGATAAAGGTGGAGCAAGAATTAACACGTTTTGATAGCCTGGAATGGTGTCACCATTTCGACCGATAATGAGTCCTTGCTCTTTACATGCTACAATGATCTTACCTGATAACGCCTCTGCAGCAGGTTCTTTCGTTTCCTTGTTGGCAACAAGTTCAATTCCGTAAAGAAATCCGACTCCACGGACTTCTCCAACGCAATCAAGATTTTCTAGATTTCGGAGCTCACCTAAAATGGAGCTTCCTAACTCTGAGACTCGCTCAACAATTTTTTCATTTTCAATGATTTCAATATTCTTCAAGGCAACGGCACAAGCAGCAGGATGTCCTCCAAATGTAGATACATGGCGGAAATGCTGTTTGTCTCCTGCCTCTTTAAATTTTTCATAAATATAAGATTGAACTGCGGTTGCGCCTAATGGCATATAGCCGGAGGTTAATCCTTTCGCCATTGTGATAATATCTGGTTGCACCCCTTCTGAATGCATGAACCCAAACATTTCCCCGGTTCTACCAAACCCCGAAACAACCTCATCGACAATTAACAGAACATCATGCTCTTTACAGATTTCTGCGACTCTTGTTAAATACGCCTTAGAAGGAATTAATACACCTCCACCCGAAATAATAGGCTCAACTATCACGCCGGCGACAGTGTCTGCCCCTTCCCAATTAATAACTTCTTTCATGTACTCGGCAGCGGCCAAATCATTTTCAAATGTACTGCGATAGCTATATGGTGGTGGTACATGCAGGAACCCGGAGGCACTAGTGCCATACCTCTCCTTTCGATTAGCCTGAGCGGTTGCACTCAGAGCCCCCATAGTGGAACCATGATACGCACGATACCTTGAGATAAATTTATATTTACCAGGGTTGCCGTTTTGGACATGATATTGCTTAGCAATCTTAAACGCTACTTCATTCGCCTCAGACCCACTATTTGAAAAATAGGTGGTATACGAACCTTTTAATAATTGACTTAACTTAGAAGATAGTTCAATCGCGGGAACATGACTTAAAGTAAGAGGGAAATAAGAAAGGTTCAACATTTGCTCATAAGCCGCTTGTGCGATCTCTTTACGGCCATGCCCTAGGTTTAAACACCACAGACCTGAAACACCATCTAAATAGCGCTTTCCATTCATATCGCTAAACCAGGAGCCTTCCCCTTGAACCGCAATGGTTGGATTTCCATTTGGATTAAATCGACTCATTGAATGCCATAAATGTTCTTTATCCTTTTCAATTAAACTCTGATTCTCTGTTTGCACTTGCATGATTTTTCCCTCCTCACGAATCTTCCAAGGTCTGTATTCATTCAACAAGACTCTATTCTCGAACTTTGTATCCTTCTTAAACCAAGGATCCTTATTGAGCAACACTCTTTTTCTGTTTCGCTATAATAATAGTAGAAAAGTATTTTCTAGCATCTGCTGTTAAAATATGAAGCTCAACCTTGTCTTCAGGATTCTTCGGATTTGTGAATTCTATAAATGCACCACTTAAATTTTCACGTACACTTGTGATTTTATAGCTCTTTTGTAGCAATCTATCAATTTTCTCTTTTTCTCCTAGAAATTCCTTGTAAGATGACATATTCATACCTCCAAATTCTGTTTTATTTTAGGCTTCATTGAACTTGCCTGTTCATTCGACCTAATCAACGATGTGACGAACAAGAACAATATTAAATTTTAAATTTTCAATCTATTCAAACCCTAGCTGTACCAGCTTCCACTGTCTGATCGGTTATTTCGATAGATTCTTCTGTTTCAATCACCCAATCGCGTCCAACGGTTATCCCTAAGTACTGTTCATCACTAGGATTGATTAATTCAGCTTGTTCATATTTTTTAAACCACCAATACTTCGTTAATACATAGTAGCAAGCTGCTCCAATCAAGAATCCGACAAAGAAAGAATAGGTGTTTAATACGATTGCTAGTATTCCACTGATTACCCAGGAAATCATCCCAGCCCAATTGATTCCATGGTGGTATTGAAACTGGCCATCGTATTCATATAAATCTGGAACATTGACGCGACGTTTCCGAATCAGATAATAATCAGCAAAAATGATGCCGACAATCCCCGACAAAAGCCCGCCACATACGTTAAGAAACGGTAGTAAATAGTCAAATAATTGCCATGGCTGCGTCACAATTCCTATGATTCCTGCTAAAATAACCCCAATATAGAAAGGTACTTTTGGTCCCCCGATATTAGAAAATATCGTTCCCGCTGGTACAAGATTTGCGGTCGTATTTGTGGACCATTGTGCAAACACAATCATTAACAGTAAGACAGCCAATATAATCCCATTAGCAGTGGATTGCATCGCAGCAATGGGATCATAATTTCCAAGGGCAATATATCCTAAACCACCAATCAGAACCATCGCCGTTTGTGTCAATGGCAATGCAATAAGTGTCCCAACTAAAGCACTTTTATTCCGTTTCAACCAGTTTCTTTCATATTTAGGTGCTTTAATAAAACGTGAAAGCGTTGAAAAATCAGCCGCTAGAGTAGACCAATATCCCATGTTCCCAACCATAACCGTCATGAAAGCTGTAAACAATGCTGCTCCTGTTACCGGGCTTTCTATCCATGTCCAAACATTACGGTCAGATGCATTCGCTTGATCGATTAGGGTAAAATACATCCATATGGAAATGAGGATAAGGATTGGCGCTGCTAAGTCCGCGAATTTTTCCAATGCCTTGATTCCGATTGAGGTATTGATTACCTGGACAACGACAAAGAGTAAAAAGCAAACGAACCAGTTATCAAAGCCAGTTAACACATTTAAAATTCCATTGATGGCCGCTGCACCAAAATAGGAGTTAATCCCAAACCAAATGGAAGCGGCTAATCCCCTGAGGAGTGATGGGATATGTGTTCCAATCAAACCAAATGGAGCTCGAAGGTAAATCGGAAACGATATCCCATGCTCCACTCCAATATCGCCGATTAACACCATAAATACACCAATGATAAAACATCCCACAAGCGAAGCAATTAAAACCCATGTTAACGGGATGGATTGAACTCCCGTTCCTCCGAGGGCAAAGGCTGCTAATACAACTGCCATCCCAATCCACATCATCGAGAACCCAAAAGTACCAATACTCTTATCCTTATGGGCGATGGGGAGAAGGTCAGGAGACTTTAAATATCGACCCCTTTTCTTCATGGACATCTCTCCTTTTATAAAACTAATTTTCACTTGTGGTTCCTGGTGTCAAATAAAAGGAAGGAGCAATCCTTCCTTTTATTCAGCACCTAGCAGCCTTCTATTTTATTGCAAAACTTTTTGTGCCGTATCAGCATTTGCCACTTCGAAGCGTTTACGCTTTAAATACTGACCATTCCCTGGCTTACCAACAAACGCTTTATCGCGGATAACAAACTCGCCTCGTGATAAAACAGAAATGGGTTCTCCTGTTACTTTCATCCCTTCAAAGGCATTGTAGTCCACGTTCATATGGTGCGTTTCAGCCGAAATGATTCTTTCTGCATTAGGGTCAAAGATCACGATATCAGCATCGCTTCCAACCGCAATCGTTCCTTTCTGTGGGAACAATCCAAACAACTTGGCAATGCGTGTTGACACAATATCAACAAACTGATTGATAGAGATGCGCCCCTTTTTCACCCCTTCAGAGAAAAACAAACTGAAACGGTCTTCAATAATCGGACCACCATTTGGAATCTTAGAGAAATCACCTTTCCCTAGGTCCTTTTGGCCGTTAAAATTAAACGAACATTGATCAGAACCTAATGTCTGAAGTTGGCCGCTCTTCAGTGCGTTCCATAATACGTCTTGGTTCCACTTTTCACGAAGAGGTGGAGACCATACATACTTCGCGCCCTCAAAATTCGGTCTTTCCAAATAAGACTGATCAAGAACAAGGTATTGTGGACATGTTTCACCGTAAACACGCAAGCCTTTTTTACGAGCCGCTTCAATTTTTTCAACGGCTTCCGCACAGGACACGTGAACAACATACAACTGGGAATCTGCAAGTCCTGTTAACGTTGCCGCCCTTCCAGTCGCTTCTCCTTCTGCTTCAGGAGGTCTTGTTAACGCATGATAAATGGGATCCGTATTTCCATCTGCCAAAGCTTTTTTAACGAGGAAGTCAACAACATCCCCATTTTCGGCGTGTACCATTACAAGTGCGCCATGTTCCTTAGCTGTTAACAACGTACGGAACAAAGTCTCATCATCCGCCATGAATTGATTTTTATAAGCCATAAAGACTTTGAAGGAAGTAATTCCGTCTTCTTCAATAATCGTTGGGAGTTCGGTTAAGACATTTTCATTTACCTCACTCACCATCAGATGAAAGCCGTAGTCAATAACAGCCCTCCCCTCTGACTTGTCATGCCATTTTTGAATCGAATTCTTTAATGGTACTCCTTTATCTGTTAAACAGAAGTCAATTACGGTTGTTGTTCCACCGTGAGCAGCAGCGATTGTTCCTGTTTCAAAATCATCCGCTGTAACGGTTCCACCAAATGGCATTTCCAAATGTGTGTGCGGATCAATTCCACCTGGGAATAAATACGCGTCTTTTGCATCGATGATTTCGTCAACATTTTCGGATAAGTTTTTTCCAATTGCTGCGATTTTGCCATCTTCAATTAGAACATCTGCTTCATATTGATCGGCTGCAGTAACCACTACTCCGTTTTTGATTAATTTTTTCATCTATTATTTTCCTCCTTCTGTTTAACTAGTTTTGAAGCCTTTTAGACCGGAAGTTTAATAGCTGCTTGGCGTTCATTCCACGTCATTGGTTCGCCATTAGGAATTTCGACCATATCAATCGCTCCATCTACAGGACAAACAATCGAACATAAGTTACATCCAACGCAATCCTCTTCACGAACGCGAAGCATCGCTTTACCAGATGCATCGGTAAGCATATCGATACATTGGTGGGATGTGTCTTCACAGGCAATATGACACTTGTTGCAGTTGATACAGGTGTCATTGTTAATACGAGCAACCACTTTGTAATTCAAGTCAAGATTGCCCCAGTCAGAATACTTCTCAACAGACTTTCCGACAATTCCATCCAAGTTCACAATGCCTTTATCATCTAGATAGTTATTCAATCCATCAATCATATCTTCGACAATGCTAAAGCCATGATGCATCGCTGCGGTACAAACCTGAATGCTACCGGCACCCATAAGCATAAACTCAACCGCGTCCTTCCAGTCTGAAACTCCTCCCATTCCTGAAATCGGAAGGTTGATCTCAGGGTGGCGCGCACATTCGGCGACCATGTTTAAGGCAATTGGTTTAACAGCAGGCCCACAATAGCCACCATGTGCTCCTTTGCCGGCCACGTTTGGAATTGTGTTCCAAGAATCAAGATCGACTCCTGCTAAACTATTAATGGTATTGATCATACTTATCGCATCCGCCCCACCTTGAACCGCCGCATAGGCAGTTGCGGTAATGTCGGTAATATTCGGTGTGAGCTTAACGATGACTGGTACCTCAGCGACTTCCTTTGCCCAGTATGTTTGTTTCTCTACCAATTCAGGAACCTGACCAGAAGCTGCACCCATGCCGCGCTCAGCCATGCCGTGAGGACACCCAAAGTTTAATTCAAACCCATCGACCCCAACATCCTGAACTCTTTTGACAATTTCATGCCAAGCGTTTTGATTCGGCTCGACCATTAGGGAAGCAATCACCGCATGGTTCGGAAATCTCTTTTTCGTTTCATAGATTTCTTTTAAATTGACTTCTAGAGGGCGGTCGGTAATTAACTCAATATTGTTAAAACCAGCTACGCGCTGACCATTATAACTCGTTCCGGCAAAACGAGAAGATACATTCAAAATTGGGTCCCCAAGTGTTTTCCACACTGCTCCTCCCCAGCCCGCTTCAAAGGCTCTTTGCACTTGGTAGCCTGAGTTGGTTGGTGGAGCTGAAGCCAACCAAAATGGATTCGGGGCTTTAATGCCGGCAAAGTTTACACGTAAATCTGCCATTCAAATTCCTCCTGTCTCTTTTAAAATGGTTTATGCATTTTCGACTGCCACTTTATCTGCCGAAATGAATTTTTGATGAATCGCATGTGCCGTTAATTTCCCTTGTTGAGCAGCAGTTACAACCATGGCATCTCCCTGACCGTCCCCAAAGATCACGTCGCCTGCAGCGTAAACCTTTGGATTCGAAGTTTCATGCGTTTCAGGATTAATTTTTACAATGCCACGGTTATGCTCTAAGCCAAGTTCTTCTATTAAAGAAACATAACGACTTTGACCAATCGCTTTGATTACGGCGTCTACTTCAATCGTAAACTCTGAATCTGGTACTTCGACTGGGCGACGGCGTCCTGATTCATCTGGCTCGCCAAGTTCCATCCGCACGCACTCTAATGCGCTCACTTTACCATGTTCGTTTGTCACAATTTTCGTTGGTTGTGTTAGCCAGCGGAACTCCACACCGTCTTGCTTGGCAAATTCATATTCAAACTCATAAGCGGTCATTTCCGCTTCTGTTCTTCGGTATACCATCTTGACATCGCCAGCTCCTAAGCGCACAGAACAGGTTGCCGCATCGATGGCTGTATTTCCAGCTCCAATAATGACGATTTTCTTTCCGATAAATTGATGGTCGAGAGGAGGTGTTTTCGTGTTTTCGACAAAATCAATTGCATCATATACACCTTCTGCTTCTTCCCCTTCAATGCCAAGCATCGGCACCTTTGACATTCCAATTGCTAAAATAACAGCATCATAGCTTGCGAGAATCTCGTCTACACCGATATCTCTACCAACCATGGTATTCGTTAGAATTTTAACTCCAAGGTTTTCAACTTGTTCCACTTCCCATAAAGAAACTTCTTGAGGCAAACGGAAGGAAACAATTCCATGTGTATCCAATCCTCCAGCCTTTTCTTTTGCTTCGTAGATGGTTACTTCATATCCAATGCGAGCCAATTCACGTGCCGCAGATAAACCTGCAGGTCCGCCACCAATAATCGCGACTGACTTTCCATTCGCATCACCCGCTTTAAATAATTGTTGGTTGTTTTGAATGGCCCAGTTGGTCGCATGTCTTTGAAGATTTCCAATCATGATTGGAAGAGAGGCATCATTTAAGACACATGCCCCTTCACATAATTCTTCAGTTGGGCAAACACGAGCACAGCTAGCGCCAACAGGGTTCGCTTCCATGATCACTTTTGCCGATCCCTTCAAATTGCCCGAGGCAATTTTCTTAATGAATGATGGAATATTAATGTCTGTTGGACAAGCTTTGATACACGGTGCGTCATAACAGTAAAGACAGCGGTTCGCTTCATCCATTGCTTCTTTTTGGGTTAAAGCTGGTTCAATTTCGTGAAAGTTTACTCTTAAATCATCTAAGGATATCTTCTTATTTTTCACGCGGTTTAAATGCATACAATCCCCTCCTTACTGATTTCCGTGCGGCTTGATATAAACCGTTTTGTACTCTGTATAAAAATCTATGGCTGTACTCCCCACTTCCCGATATCCACCTATTCCTGTCCCTTTGATGCCGCCAAATGGGAACTGTGGCTCGCTATAAGTAGATGGCATATTCACATGGGTAAATCCAGCTTCAATGTTGTTGATAAACTGCATTGATTTTTCCAAATCATTTGTGTAAATCGTCGAGGATAACCCATATTCGACCATATTCGCCCATTCCATTGCCTGTTCAAAACCCTCCGCGATCATCACACTGATGACTGGACCAAAGATTTCTTCTTGAGCAATTGTCATATCAGGAGTGATATTTCTAAAAACCGTTGGAGCTACGAAATTACCGTAAGCATAATCGCCTTCCATCAATCGTTTTCCTCCTGTTACCAATACTCCGTTTTCTTTTTTTGCAATCTCAATATAGTTCAAAATACTCTCCAGCGAACTTTGGTCAATCACTGGACCCATTTGTGTTCCATCTTCGATTGGATTTCCCACTTTAAGGTTCTCAACTTTCAGTTTAAGCAAAGCGATAAATTCCTCCGCAATCGGCTTTAGAACAATAATCCGACTTGTTGCGGTACAGCGCTGACCACTTTCTCCAAATCCACCTGCGATTGCGTGATCGGTTGCTAAATCCAAATCCGCATCCCCCAGCACAACAAATGGATTTTTCCCTCCCATTTCTGCTTGGAAGCGCGCTCCCCGTTTGGCAACGAGTTGATTGATCGCTAAACCAACGCCATTTGAACCGGTAAAAGAGATAGCTTTAATATCAGGGTGGTTGGCAATCGCATTCCCTACCGAAGAGCCTGGACCAGTAATAAAATTTATCACCCCAGCTGGTAACCCAGTCTTCTGGTAGGCTTCAACTAACCAAGAGCTAACGATTGGAGTTTGGCTGGAAGGCTTAAAGATCACCGTACATCCGCATGAAAGAGCTGTGGCAATTTTCCAAGCCGCGATCGCTAGTGGAACATTCCATGGAGTAATAATTCCGACGACCCCAATGGCCTCTCGCTTTGTATATCCAATCACTTCTTTATCCCAAGAGGGAATCGTCTCCCCTGTTAACCTCTCGGCTTCTCCTGCTAAGTACCTCATCGCTCGAATCGTCCTGATTACTTCTGCTTTTGCATCGGCATAGGACTTCCCAACTTCTAGGATTAATTGGTTAATAAACTCATCTATCCGATCCTCAATATAACCAGCAGCACGTAGAATATATTGTCCACGTTCAGGCGCCGCTTCTTTTTTCCACATTTTCAATGCCTTCTTCGCTACCTCAACAGCCTCAAAGACATCTTGCTCACTTGACTGCTGACAAATTCCTAATTCCATTCTTCTATCAGCTGGATTTGTCACTACAAACGTTTGGCCAGTCAACGATGGTGTCCAGTTCTCACCAATAAGGTTTTTTAAGTTTTTTATTTTTTCTGAAACTTCCATTTGTGGAATCCCTCCATTGCATCCTGTTTGGTACTTAACGCGCTTCAGATTTATCTTAATATTCTTAAAATAAGGATATGATATCAATAACTAGTTGTCAATACTATTGATTGCTTTTATATTATACTTTTAACTGAATCAAATACTGAATGCTGGGTTTTGATTTCTTATATTATATATATATCTTGATTTTCTTCTTGGAAAATTGCTGGTTGCCTTTAAATGAAAATTAGTTCAAAAAAATTATTTTTTACATTTATTTATTGTAAAATAAACATAGATTAAATTTTCGGAAAGATTATTAAGGGAAGAAGTGAACAAGGTTGAAAAGGACTACGTTAGAAGACAACATAAAAACAATCGAGGAAAAAATAAAGGCTTATCAAGATGAACTTAATCAATTGCGGGAAGAACTTAGCGCATTAGATGAACAAGAAAAAGAACGAAAAAAATATGTTTCCTCTAAGGAAATTGTGGAGCTAATATATAAAAAAATCGGCAAAAAAGTGAATATGTCTACAATAAAAAGATGGGCGGATGAAGGCTATTTGGGAGAAGTAATAGACGAAAAGGAAAAGTTTTGGGCCCTCCAATCCAAACAAGGAAAGAAACGCTTCGTCTATCCTAGAGTACAAGCGTTTACCTTCTTATATGAAAAGGGATTTTTATTGCCTGAATTCGAAATACTCGATCGTGTGTTGATCATGAATCCGGACGATAGTCAAACCATCGGCGTCGTAGTTGACTACCATTTACATAAGGGAGAGTTTCTTTATACAATTCAAATCGAAGGCACGTTTGAAATTTTAAAAGAAATAAATGAGAATGAATTAACTATTGCTACTGGGGATGTGAATAAAGATGAAAGCGAAAATTAGGCTCGAAAACAACGTACCAAATCAGGAGACCGCTCGAAAAATTAGAGAAGCGAATCGAGAGGCCAATAATCCTATTGAAATCTCCTTTAAGGAAGACTTGACGGAGATAGTCTTTGAAGGCGAGCGGATTTTGATACCTGAAAAGACCATGTTCACTGAGGAAATGCTTGTTCATGGGCAAGTCAAGGAAAAAGCCGATACAATCGAAATTGCCCCAAAAGATAAAGGCAAAACTGTCAATCTCCATCTCGATGCCGATTTGGTCGCTGAATTAAATGAAATTAAAAATCACATCGTGAGCAAAACTCAACATGACATCATCCTAGAGATTTTTAAAAAGGGAATGGATCAATATAATAAAGAAAAGAAGTAGAAACAAGGGGACAGGTACATTATCCCACGCGGATGGGTTGCAGCAAGACTAGTTACCATTAGTAAATTTTTTCATATTAAAACATTAGACCATACTTAAGTAAGGTAAACATCCCCATCCCTCCTGTTATGCTATAATTTATAAGGTTTGAACAATAGGAGAGGAGTTACTTCTTTGGAGTTACCGCAATCACAAGTCAGTCCAAAAAACACGTACACTTATTTATTCATAGCGGGGATTGTACTTGTAGCTTTTAATCTACGCCCTGCGATTACCTCTTTAGGTCCCTTAGTCGGCATGATTCAAGAAGATGTAGGACTAGCTCACTGGAGTGCTGGTTTATTGATGAGCTTGCCATTAATTGTTTTCGCTTTGATGTCGCCGCTTGTGCCGAAAATTGCGATTCGCTTAACAAACGAGATGACCCTACTCCTGGGATTATCTGCGTTATTCGTTGGGATTCTCATTCGCTCCATCCCGACACCCTTCTTCCTCTTTTTCGGAACTTTTTTAGTGGGGCTCGGCATCGCGATTGGGAATGTTCTTTTACCAGCGGTTGTAAAGAGTAAGTTTCCACAAAAATTCGGGTTAATGACCAGTGTCTATTCCACCTCGATGGGGTTGATTGCATCCTTAGCATCAGGGATTAGTGTCCCACTAGCGGTCGATGTAAACCTCGGCTGGAAAGGAGCGCAAGTCGTTTGGGGAATTCCAGCTGTTGTGGCCATTATATTATGGGCGTTTCTATTAAAACAAAGTCAAAAAAATAGTGGTGTCAATAAAGTGGTGCTGCCTAGTTCAACTACAATGTGGCGAACACCACTAGCATGGCAAATTGCCATCTTTATGGGCTTTCAATCTTTTTTGTTTTACGTCACAATTTCGTGGTTACCGGAAATTTTACATAGTCATGGAATGACAATGGAAGCTGCGGGCTGGATGCTTTCTCTTTCCCAATTAGTTGGACTCCCTGCTAGTTTCTTCATTCCTGTTTTCGCAGGTCGAGTTCAATCACAAGTATGGATTGCCTTTGCATTGAGTTGTTCCTCCGTGATCGGGTATACAGGATTATTGCTAGGAACTTCTTATCCAATCCTAATTGCCAGTATCATACTAATCGGCATTGCCTTAGGTGGAAGCTTCCCGTTAGCCCTCAGCTATATTGGTCTTCGTGCTCGGAATGGCAGCCAGGCAGCAGAGTTATCCGGAATGGCTCAATCCACAGGGTATCTTCTTGCTGCTGTCGGCCCCTTCCTCATTGGATATTTATTTGATCTTACTCATTTGTGGACCTTCCCACTTATCGCGCTCATTATCGTTTCATTCATTGTGATGGTATTTGGGATGTTATCTGGGCGCAATCGGTACGTTTAAAAGCTAGTTAACCCCTATACAAACAAAACGCTGTTGTTTTACCATCAACAGCGTTTTTTATTGCAATTTACCTGGATTGTTCTTTTTCCAATAATGAATAGTTTTGTTTATGGAACTTCTTCATATTCCTTGGAAATTTGCAGCCTTCAATTAAGCGCAGGCTACCTGATTCATTGTTTTCCTTCACATATTCCCTCATCTCTTTTATGTAGGAGAGCGAGGCTTGTTGGCGATTTTTCATTTCAGCAGGATCTCTTGTGGGGTTGCCATGACCCGTAACCAGTAGCTGTATATTAAACTTAGGAAGAATATCATCCAATAGGCTAATGGTTTTCTCGTATTCTTTGCTATTAAAATACATATACGGAAACTCAATATCAGAAAAATAGTCTCCTGCGATAAAAATACCTAAAGGCTCAATGATTGTAAAAAGCCCGTCATCATTATGGCCAAAGGCTTGAAAAAAGGTTAGTTTCGTCTGTCCAATTTGCATGCTCTGTTCATTGTCTAAGATTGGGAAATCGACTTCTGGATAGGAAATGCGATAATCTCTTGTGATATAGTAGTCATCATCAAAGCTCTTAATTTCTTCTATAATCCGCTCTTTTTCCTGATTTGGTTTACAAGCAAAAACTTGGCTTGCGATTACCTTTGCTTCAGGAAATGCTCCGTACCCAATAATATGATCAAAATCAGAATGAGTAAACAATAGAAAAAGAGGACGATTTTGCCGAACATCCTCGACATACTGTTTTATCTCAATAATTTCATGCGGCAACCAGCAAGGGTCCACCACGATTACACAATCATTGGTCACGATAACAGACGAAATGGTTTCATAGAGGGAGCTGCGGAATAGGGTAATACTTTCATCTTTCCAGATAATCATTCTTCTTTTCTCCTTCCCGTGCTTTTTATTCTCGATAAGCTTCACTTCACCTCTTTAAAATAACTCATCAAGTAGTTGATAAAAATCGACCTTTGTTTCATCTAGTTCTTTTAAACCATATGCTTTAAGGAAAAAGGGAATATACTCTCTTCCAAAATTACTAGAAATACTCCTTAATGCTAGTGCTAAATCTTGATATCTATCGGCAACTCCTGCTCTCCCCAGGTCGATAAAGCCACTTATCTTCCCCCTATTTATAATAATATTCGGCAAGCAAAAATCACCATGAGTAAAGACGAGCTCTTCATTCTTTGGTTGAGTAGCAATCAGGTTTTTATACAGTTCCTTTGCTTTCAAACCTTTTCTATTCTCATCAAAATCATCTTCATCAACAAGTCCATTTTCAACTCTTTTTTTTGCCTCTTTCAATTTCACTTCTAATCTTTGATTAAACGGGCAATTTTCGATGTTTACATTATGTAATGTCTTTAACCCCGAACCCAATAGTTGCATCAACAAAGGTAAGTCACCTTCATAGCTTTTATCGGAAGCGTTTTTCCCTTTTAGTTCAGAAACTAGTAAATATTCATTTGCTTCATTCTTTCCATAAAAAAGAACCTCTGGTACGGAAAGCTTCCCTCGCAACCACGCCATTTTTTCTTTTTCATAATATAGGTTTTCTATAGAATCATTTGATTGTATTTTTAGATACAGATTATCGGCTTTGCCTTTTAATAAAAATGTCATTGCCTCAGAATGACCGATGGTAATCTGTTCCCATGAATATCCAGCAATCCTGCTCACTAAGTTTGGTGGAACTACTTTCATTTATACACCACTTTCATAATCTATTTTGCGGAATCAATTCTACTTCGAATCGTTTGGTTCAATCTTTAGTTGATTTTATCCTAAAGGTCCTACGATTACATAAGTAATACCAAACCTAAATTCCTCTCATTTATATAAAAAATGAAAAATCTAGCGTACGCTTCATTCTGGTGACAAGCCTTCATTTATTTAGGTTGATAATCCCTCCAGTGTAAAGAATAGTAGAATAATTGGTCTCTCAATTCAATGTCCCTTTTAAACCCGAATGTTTCCAGAATTTTAATAGACTTTTGATTATTCGTTTCAACAGTTGCATCAATTGTATCAAGCCCCATTGTTGTAAATCCGAATGATATGACTTCCTTTATCACCTCTGTCATATATCCTTTGCCCCAGTAACTTTTTGCTAAATCAAAACCAATCTCAGCTATAAATACTTCATCATTTTGTCTAAGATAATGGAAGCCAATTGTTCCAATAAATATACCATTGCTCCTTTCAACTATCCCCCATCTGCAACCTAGATCATCCTCATGATAGTGAATGATTTCTTCAGCGTCTTTTATATCCTTACAAGGTTCAATATCCATAAACCTTGTAACAACGGGATCTGAAAAATGCATGAATACCTCCATAGCATTTTCTTTCGTTAAAATACGTAGAACTGTTCTTTCCGTTTCTAGCCTTGGGTACTCTTTTATGATTTTCATAGTTTACCTTCACCTCGATATTCTTATTTAGTCGGACCGATTTATTCACTCATACAATGTCATTTAATGATTTTGTTTTTATAGACAAATTTTCTTGCTGCTTACTTTGGTTTGTTCTTGAGAAGGTCACTCATAGACATTTTTTTGTTTCCTTACTAGATTTTGTTCTTGTGCCTGCTTCTCATAGACATTTTTTTGTTTCCTTACTGGATTTTGTCCTTGAGACCGCTTCTCATAGACATTTTTTTACTTCCTTACTAGATTTTGTCCTTGAGACCGCTTCTCATAGACATTTTTTACTTCCTCACTAGTTTTTGTCCTTTAGCCTGCTTCTCATGAACATTTTTTTGCTTTCTTACTAGTTTTTGTCCTTGTGCCCGCTTCTCATGGACATTTTTACTACCTTACTAGTTTTTGTCCTTGAGACCGCTCTCATAGACATTTTCTTGCTTCCTTACTAGATTTTGTCCTTGTACCTGCTTCTCATAGACATTTTTTTGTTTCCTTACTAGATTTTGTTCTTGTGCCTGCTTCTCATAGACATTTTTTTGATTCCTTACTGGATTTTGTCCTTGAGACCGCTTCTCATAGACATTTTTTTACTTCCTTACTAGTTTTTGTCCTTGTACCTGCTTCTCATGGACATTTTTTTGATTCCTTACTGGATTTTGTCCTTGAGACCGCTTCTCATAGACATTTTTTTACTTCCTTACTAGTTTTTGTCCTTGAGACCGCTTCTCATAGACATTTTTTTACTTCCTTACTAGTTTTTGTCCTTGTACCTGCTTCTCATGGACATTTTTTTGTTTCCTTACTAGATTTTGTCCTTGTGCCTGCTTCTCATAGACATTTTTTTTGCTTTCTTACTAGTTTTTGTCCTTGAGACCGCTTCTCATAGACATTTTTTTACTTCCTTACTAGATTTTGTCCTTGAGCGCATTTCTCATGGACATTTTTTTGCTTTCTTACTAGTTTTTGTCTTTGAGCCTGCTTCTTATGGACATTTTTTTGCTTCCTTACTAGATTTTGTCCTTGAGACCGCTTCTCATAGACATTTCCACAATATCAAACTAGTTTTTGTCCTTGAGCGAAATTCTCGTGTCCATATACATGTTTCTATCTTAAATCCATCATCTAAATCACCATATTCAAATAGAAAAAACGATTTCTAGCAGGGATTCAATAACTAAATAGCGAAAATAAAATCTTTGGGGTTAATTAATAGAATAAGGGGGTTTATCGTTTGGCACAACTTTTACCTTCATATTTTGCAAACGCTTTACCAAAGTCTTGTTTATGTACGCAGCCTTTTGCTTCGAATAGGGAGGAAAGCGGAAAAAGTACTGGAAATGACTATCCCCTTGTGCTCGTTCATGGCTTAACTGGTTGGGGAAGAGATGAAATGGCAGGTATTAACTATTGGGGTGGCATTAAAGATGTTGAACGAAATCTGAATGAAACTGGGCACATCACCTATACCGCCACCGTTGGTCCTGTTTCAAGCAATTATGACCGAGCTGTTGAGCTTTTTTATTACATTAAAGGTGGAACAGTGGACTATGGTGCTGCTCACGCAAAAAAATATGGTCACGAACGCTATGGTCGTACCTATGCTGGGATTTTCAGACAATGGGATGCAAAGCATAAAATTCATCTGATTGGTCATAGTATGGGCGGTCAAACAGCAAGAACGCTTGTTGAACTGCTTAAAAATGGCTCTAAAGCAGAAAGAGAACACTACCGTGAGCACCCAGAGGATGGTCTTTCTCCCTTATTCGAAGGCGGAAAAGATTGGGTTCATAGTGTATCAACAATTGGGACGCCTCATAACGGATCCACATTCGCGGATGAGGAACGCCTTGCCCCGCTCATGCAAGAAATGATTCTTAGAGGCGCAAGTCTAACTGGAGCAAATACCGAAACACTTGTCTATGATTATAAGCTTGACCACTGGGGGCTAAGGCGTAAACTTGGGGAATCATTTTTAACGTATATAGATCGAGTCTACAACAGTTCTGTTTGGGATAGTAAGGATATCAGCTCTCATGACTTGACCACCTGGGGCGCAGCAGAAATCAACGAATGGGTGAAAACGCATCCTGACATTTATTACTTTTCCTATACTGGGAAAGCAACCTACAAGGACCACTATACAGGTCGTTCGATTCCTAGGCTATCGATGAATCCTTTAATGAGACGCTCAAGTTTATTTATTGGTTCCTATAAAAGAAATAGCCCAGAACCTGTTATTGACGAGACGTGGTGGCCGAATGATGGAATTGTCAGTGTCACATCAGCTCAATATCCATTCGGGCATCCTCATAAGCGGTATGATGGTTCCCCGCAAAAAGGAGTTTGGAATTGGGTTCCTGTTCATAATGGTTGGGACCATTTTGATTTCATCGGAATCGGCAGCGCTGACAATCTTGGATTAAAGGACCTGTATCGTTTTTATCATGACCTTGCGACCAACCTTCACACACTACCAAAATGACTGGCAGCACAAAGATCCTTCCTACTGGCTTTCAACTTTGCTCCCATAATCGGGTATAGCGGACCCTCTGGGAGCAAGCTTTCATCAAAAAAAAACGAATAAGGTCTCCCCTATTCGTTTTAAAAGTTTCTTATTCTTTTATTGTGACTAGCTTTAATGGTGCTGGGATATTCTTTTCTACCTTTTTCCCTTGTACCACATCTAGACCAGCTTGAATAGCTAACTGTCCAATAAGATCAGGCTGCTGAGCAACGGTTGCCTCAAGTTGACCAGCTTCAATCGCTTTAAGAGCATCGTCATTTCCGTCAAACCCTATGACCATGATGTCTCTACCTGAACTATTAATTGCCTCAATCGCACCAAGTGCCATTTCGTCATTATGAGCGAACACCGCTTTAATATCTGGGTTTGCTTGAATGATGTTTTCCATAACGTTTAACCCTTTTGTTCGGTCAAAATCGGCCGCTTGTTTCGCAACAATCTTTAACTTTTCATCGGCAATGTTATGGAAACCTTTTCCACGCTCACGTGTTGCAGATGCACCAGGAACTCCTTCCAACTCAGCAACTAACGCTCCTTCACCAAGCTGTTCCACAATATATTCAGCTGCCATTTCGCCGCCCTTCACATTATCGGACGCAACCAATGCTTCTACTTCCCCTTTATCAGCAGAACGGTCAAGCGTAATCACCGGGATGCCAATGCTGTTCGCCGACTGAACCGCAGTTGAGATGGCCGCAGAATCCGTTGGGTTAATCAACAACACATCAACACCTTGCTGAATTAAGTCTTCCACGTCGTTGATTTGCTTTGCTGAATCATCTTGAGCATCAACGATTTTTACCTCGATTCCCTTCGCTTCCGCCTCTTTCACCACACCATCTTTTAGTGAAACGAAGAACGGGTTATTCAGTGTCGAAACCGAAAGACCAATTTTTAAATCCTCGATTTTCTTATCCCCTTGGTCAGGCTTCGCCCAGGCAGGCGGTTCCATCGAGCAGGCAGATAAAACGACAAGTGATAAGAGTAAAAATAAAGATAGTAATTTTCTCATTTTGTCTCCTCCTAGGCTGATTTTTTACGGTCAAGTAACACCGCAATAATGATAACGATCCCTTTGACAACCTGTTGATAGAAGGACGATACGCCAAGAAGGTTCAAACCATTATTGAGGACACCGATAATCAATACCCCAATCATCGTTCCAAAGATTCTTCCTTTCCCTCCTGAAAGGCTTGTCCCACCTAACACGACTGCTGCAATCGCATCCAATTCATAAGATTCCCCAGCTGTCGGTTGAGCTGAGTTTAGACGAGATGTTAAAATCGCTCCCGCTAAAGCAGCTAGAAAACCAGATAAGCTGTAAATTAGTACTTTCACGCGTGGTACCTTGATCCCTGAAATTAACGCCGCTTTTTCGTTTCCACCAATCGCATATGTTTTGCGACCAAACGGTGTTTTATGAAGAAGGATATATAGTACAACAAACGTTACGATCATCGTCACTGCTGGAACTGGAATTCCAAGGAAGTAGCCTCGACCAAATAATTGGAATAAAATATTATCGCCTAATCCTGTAATCGGGTTTCCTTCTGTATAAACAAGTGTAAAGCCTCTGAACAATGTCATGGTCGCTAATGTCGCGATAAACGGTGCCATCTTTCCTTTTGTGATGAGAAGACCGTTCACTGCTCCAAAAATTGCCCCTAATAGAGCTCCAATTAAAATCGCAAGCATTGGGTCAATGCCTGAAACAATCATCCCCGCTGTTAACGCACTTGACAATGCAAGAATCGCCCCAACAGATAAGTCAATTCCGCCAGTTAAAATAACGAATGTCATTCCGAAGGCAATTAAGGCATTGATTGAAACCTGACGCAATAAGTTCAGGATATTAAGTGGTTCTAAAAAGCTTGGGTTCATAACCGAAACAAAAACGACTAAGATTAAAAGCCCAAGGAAAGGACCAAGTTTTTGTGTAATGGATTGAAGGAGGTTCCCCTTATTTTGTAAAACTTCATTGTTTGCTTTCATCTCACTGGCCCCCTGTTGCTAGTGTCATAATGTTTTCCTGTGTTGCCGATTCTTTTGGCAACTCACCTGTGATTTTCCCTTCGTGAACAACCAGAATTCGGTCACTCATTCCTAGTACCTCTGGCAATTCGGACGATACCATGATGATGGCAACTCCTCTATCAGTCAGTTCATTCATCAGTTGGTAGATTTCTCGCTTGGCTCCAACATCGACCCCTCTAGTCGGCTCATCTAAAATCAAAACTTTCGGGCTGATGCCAATCCATTTCGCTATAACAACTTTTTGCTGATTTCCTCCTGACAAATCACCGACTCTTGTTTCAGCTGATTCCGTTTTAACGGTAAGTCGTTTAATCAGCATTTCAACGAAATTTGTTTCGTCTTTCTCTTTTATGAGTCCTTTTGGAGCAAAGCTGTTTAAGGACGGCAACGCAATGTTGTCTTTAATTGAAAAGTCCAGCACCAATCCCTCATCTTTGCGGTCCTCTGTGATAAAACCAATCCCAAGATTGACCGCTTGGCTGGCATTTTTAATGGTCACTTTCTTCCCGTTTAAAATCACTTCGCCACTTTCAAGCGAATCTAACCCAAAGATGCCACGCATGATTTCCGTTCTGCCTGCACCCATTAAACCGGAAACACCAACGATTTCACCGGAACGGATGGAAAAGCTAACATCCCTGAAAGCTTTACCTGTTAAATTTTTCACTTCAAGCACGGTTTCGCCGATCTTGGAATTCCGTTTCGGGAAACGATCTGTCAATTCGCGCCCAACCATTTTCTTCACAACCTCTTCGAAATTCGTTTCCGGGATTGGCTTTGTGTCTACCGTTTTCCCATCACGCATCACCGTAATCCGGTCACAAATCGCAAAGATCTCCTCCATTCGGTGGGAAATGTAGACGATGGAAACGCCTTCTTTTTTTAATGAAGAAATCACTTCAAACAGTTTTTGAATTTCCCTTTCCGTCAAAGCTGCTGTCGGTTCATCCATGATGATGACTTTCGCTTTGGTCATTAGTGCCTTGGCGATTTCAATCATTTGCTGTTCCCCAACCGAACAACTGCCAGCTTCCTTATCTAATGGAAGCGAAACATCTAATCTATTAAACTGCTCTAGCGCAAGCCTTTTCATTTTAGCTGAATCGACTAAACCGAAAGCGTTTTTTGGTTCTTTTCCAATAAACATATTATCGAGGACCGTCATTTCCGGCCATATGTTAAGTTCTTGATGTATAAACGTAACCCCCGCTTGCTCGGCTTCCTTTGGGTTTTTAAAATACGTCTCTTTCCCATCAATACTGATTTTCCCTTTATCAAGAGAATGGAGGCCGGTCAGCACATTCATCATCGTCGACTTTCCAGCACCATTCTCACCCATTAATGCATGAACTTCGCCTTCTTTTAACTCAAAATCCACACCTGTTAGCACTTGGTTTGTTCCGAATGCTTTATAAATTCCCTGCATGGTAATATGCATGTTGTTCACCTCGGCTTCTAATTAAAAAAATACGCCCGAATAAAGAATACAGTTCGCATAAGGTGTGACTTCTCCGGTTCGAATAACCGCTTTGGCCTGTCCGGTCAACCTTTTCAATTCCTCATGCGAAACTTCCAATCTATCAATCTCTGAAAATTTTTCCGATAAATAAGTAGCTGCCTCAACATTTGCACCATGGATTTCAGACGCGAATCCCACCTTTTCAATCACCATGTCATCTGCAATTGCATCAACCACTTCTTGAAAAGAAGGAGTTCCTGCTTTTAACGCTAAATCAATCTTGAGAACGCCTTGCGGAATAGGTAACCCTGCGTCCGCAATCACGATATAATCTGTATGTCCAAGATCCGCGAGAACCTTAGAAATTGCACTGTTTAAAATTCCATGCTTTTTCATCCTACAAGCTCCCTTCCACTTCGGCTCTTATTGGCATTCCACCTTGAGCTCCAAATTTCATTACTGAAAGAGACGCAGCTCGGTTTGCAAAAGTAAGACTATCTTGCAGACTTTTCCCTTCCGAAAGAGCAACCGCAAAGGCCGCATTAAAGGTATCACCAGCTCCTGTCGTATCTACTGCCTCGACCCGATAAGAAGGAATCTGTACTTCTTTCTCGCCATCATGGAAACGAACACCCTTTTTTCCTTCCGTAATGAACACCTTATTAGGATACTTTTTCATGGCTTCGCTTGGTTCTTCACCTGCAAACAAGACTCCCGCTTCTGTTTCATTTGGCGTAATGTACGTTGCCTTTTCAATCACAGCTTGACTTACAGGTCTCGCCGGTGCAGGGTTCAATAGCAATGGAATTCCTTTTTCATGACAGATTTGAACGACATATTCAACCGTCTCTTCCGGAGTTTCTTGTTGGATGAGCACCATATCCGCCGAAAAGATGACTTCTAGAGCAGTGTCAATATAATCAGGTGTGACATATTGATTTGCTCCTTCAACTACGATGATGCTATTGTCACCTTCCGCTAGGGTAATGTGAGCTGTTCCGGTTTCTATATGTGTAACCGGTTTCACATAATCCGTATGAACACCATTCTTTTTAAAATTTTCTAGTATGGTTTTTCCAAATTCATCCTCGCCGACACAGCCAATCATGTGTACCTCAGCACCAAGCCTTGAGGCCGCAACCGCTTGGTTGGCCCCCTTCCCACCTGGTACAGTTTTAAACGATTGCCCAAGGATGGTTTCTCCTTTTTCAGGTCGTTTATGTGCTGTTACAACTAAGTCCATAGAAGAACTTCCAACTACAACAATTTTAGTCATTTCTCTCTACCTTTCGCGTGGTTTGTCTTTCAATAAATTGAACAGGTAGCAGAATGTTTTTGTTCTCCACCTTTTTTCCGTCCATAAATTTTATCAATAATTTTGCGGCTTCTCTTCCCATGTCATAAGCCGGTTGCCTTATCGTTGATAAAGGAGGATATAAAAATTGACTGAATGGGATATCATCATAGCCGATGATTTGCAGATCTTCAGGTATCTGTTTTCCTAGCCGATGTGCCTCATGGAGAACAGCAGCCGCCACGACATCATTGCTGGCGATGACCCCATCTGTATCAGGATATTTCGAGAAAAGCTCCTTCGCCCAATATTCCGCTTCTTGGAACGCAAACGAAGTTGTCATCACATCAAAATGAACATTTGCGGTATAAAGTTCATCAACCGCACCTTTAAAACGATCTCGAGCCGTCTGGGTTTCAACCGGTCCCTTTAGGACGCTAATCCGTTTACATCCTCTACTCACTAATTCTTTAGCGGCCAATCTTCCTCCGTCCAAGCCATTCGCATAGACTGATGGGTGCTCCTTTGAAGTTCGATCGAGCAATACGATTGGAAACGAAAGTTTCTCATAATGAGACAATACTTCATTTGTTGTTGCTGATATGAGACCGATTACATTGTTTTGTTTAAACGTCTCAATATAATCGAGTTCTTTTTCTAGTTTTTCGTCTGCGTTTCCGATAATTAACCTGAAACCATGTTCCTGCATCTCATCCTCTACTCCCCGAGCTAATTCTGGGAAGAAGGGGTTGCGTATATCAGGCAGAATCAATCCTATTAATCTTGATTTTTTATTGTAGAGTGACCGAGCCACTTCATTTGGTTTATAATTCAATTCGCGGATTGCCTCATCAATTTGCTTTCGGGTATCTTCATGGACATATCCTTTGCCATTGATTGCTCGAGATACCGTCGCAACTGATACCCCCGCTTTTTTTGCTACATCTTTAATGGTTGCCACTCTCTCACCTCATAATGTGTAACCGATTACACATATAGATTATCACAACATGAATCTGGTTGGCAACTCTTTTTTACCTCACACCCATCTTTACTATATAAATCACGTTGAAAATAGAGCTATCACCGTTCACACCGATTATTAAATAAAAAAACCTTCTTAGGTAGAAGGTTCAAATGTATTGATGCGTAACAAGATAATTCTATTAGGTTAAAGATATTACAATTTCTATTTTTAATTTATGCTCTATGAATCTTTGTTTTATCTCCTTCCTCCTGACGCTTTTCCTTAATCATTAATACCCCGATCAACCCTATCATCGAGAATACAACGGGGGCGATAAATCCGTAATAGAATCCATGAAAATGATCTAATACCACGCCAAAAATTACTGGCAATAAGACAGCGCTTAGAAATCCACCTGTATTGGCAAATCCCGAGGCAATGCCAGATTCATTCAACGGAAAAGACTGACGCACGGTCGCAAAGGTTAAAGCATTAGCCCCATACATGAGTCCAATCACAAAGAACAGGATGATTAGAAAGTGAATGGGCGGATTCGCATTGGTGAATAGAAAAGTCGACCAGCATAATACAATCATTAAATGGACCAAGATATAAGGTCGTTTTATCATCCCTAACCGGCTGGAAATATAACCTGATAATGGAGCACCAATAAGCGCCCCTACTAAGCCAATTAACACAAGCTGACTCGCATCTGAACGTGTCATCCCGTATATATTCATCCCATAAGGAACAGCCCACGAGCCAATAAATCCTACATACGTTCCGACCAGCCCAAAGTGACATAGAAACAATGCCCATGCTTGTCGGTTCGAAATAATCCTCCTTAGAAGGACCATCATCTTTTCCCGCTCTATATCCTTTTTTTCAATCATTGAATGGTTAGGGATTTTTACTAAAACAAAATAGAGAAGAATTCCACATAAACATAAAAATACTCCTGTTAAAAGAAACGCCGGTCGCCACCCAACAAAGTCAATTAAAGCCGAAAAGGGGACGGTTGCTAAAAGAAAACCCAGGCTTCCCGTCATAGCCGCGACTCCAATTAGCTTCGTAAATTCCTTCGCATTAAACCAATGACCTAAAATTAACACCATATTCACCCAGATAGTGGCATCCCCAATCCCGGTTAGAATTCTGGCAAAAAACAAAACAAACTCATGGGTACCGAGACTGTAGATGATGGTGCCGATGCCAGTAAGAATGGCACCGATTATGAGGAAAAAGTTAGGACCAAACCGATCCGCCAAGATGCCCATCGGAATTTGCAAACCGGTGTAAACAAAAAATTGGATACTGGCTAGTAATCCAATCGTTGAGGCGGTAACCTGAAAGTCCCGCATAATTTCATTTGTAATCAAACCCGGAGCCGTTCGCTGAGCCGACATGAAAAGGTACGTGAACAAGACTAACCCAAATACAACCCATCGATACAATGGTTTTTGATTTCTCAAGGACGTCTACTCCCATTGTGTGCTTTTAGTCTATGTATATGGAATTTCCTGTTCAATAGTACCCCAACAATAAAGGTGACAGGCACCATCCATTTTCTGGATGGTGCCTGTCACCTTTAAA